>JAESGE010000095.1_pt1 | contig 92176 bp, 93 predicted proteins | sample 9269601 | NCBI WGS metagenome assembly JAESGE01 (sample SAMN14515569, study PRJNA621662) | algae metagenome | isolation source: Tolypothrix brevis GSE-NOS-MK-07-07A and co-occurring heterotrophs from wet... | place: USA: Grand Staircase Escalante National Monument, Utah | collected 2006-04-16
ATTTGAACGCGGCGATAATTTTATCACGTTTGGCTAAAGCGTGAAAGCTTGCTGAGGGATAACCGCTCCCATGCTCCCGTTGAAGCAAGAAGTAAATGTCTAGACTTGTCTAGTTTTTATATAGCAGTGACAGGAATTGACCTTGTTTGACTTCGGTTGACTACGTTCGTCGTGTATCTCAGTAACAGAAAAACTCAGATTGTTAATATTTCTTCATTTTACTTATCATTTTTCCCTTGGCTGTATATTCTGTGAATATCTAGCTATGCTGCCACCAGAGAAAAGTACACGTTACTGAGTGCTGATTAAGAAATATTAAGGAAAAAAATAACAATGATCAGGGCAGAAGCCTTGGTAAATAAGCATCTCAAGCCACAGCAACATCTCCTTGACAATTTGTAATAAACAAACGATCCAACGATATAGTATAAACAACAAAGAAGAACTTAAAAGAGCAGATGACAGGTTATCCATTCATCTGAGATGAGTCAAGCTCTTCAATTGTTTAAGAAATAAAAAATCTTCCAAGTTTCCTTAGGGAAAGAATCGGAGAGGTTTCATCAGTGATTCAAGCCAATGCTGTGAATCGATCAGGCTATTCAGGCATCTTTAATGTTGGTTGCCGAGCTTAATCAAAATTGTTTGTAACCTAATCCAAGCCATACTCGACTAAACGAATTAGGAGATTGAGTGTATGTTCGACGCATTTGCAAAAGTAGTTTCCCAGGCTGATGCACGGGGTGAATATCTGAGTCCTTCTCAACTAGATGCTCTGAATGCGATGGTTGCTGATGGCAACAAGCGCATGGATGTTGTGAACCGCATTACCAGCAATTCCTCCACAATTGTCGCAAATGCGGCTCGCTCTCTGTTTGCAGACCAGCCCCAGTTGATTGCTCCAGGAGGCAATGCTTACACCAGTCGTCGTATGGCTGCTTGTCTGCGCGACATGGAAATCATTTTGCGCTACATCACTTATGCTACCTTCGCTGGAGATGCAAGCATCCTAGACGATCGCTGCCTCAATGGTTTGAAAGAAACCTATTTGGCTCTCGGAACTCCCGGTGCTTCTGTGGCAGTTGGTGTTCAAAAGATGAAGGACGCGGCGATCGCTATTGCTAACGACACCAATAGCATCACCAGAGGTGAATGTGCCAGCCTAATGTCTGAAGTAGCCAGCTATTTTGATAGAGCTGCTTCTGCTGTTGCCTAACAGAGCGATTCATCGATTTTTTTGACCAGCTTCAGATAGCTGAAGCGATTGCTATAAGCTATTTCATCAAACAAGATAATTGGGAGAAAATCTGACATGAAAACCCCTTTAACCGAAGCAGTATCTGCTGCTGATTCCCAAGGACGCTTCCTCAGCTCCACCGAAATCCAAACCGCATTTGGTCGTTTCCGCCAAGCTCAAGCTGGTTTGCAAGCTGCAAGAGCTTTGAGTTCAAATGCTTCTAGTCTGGCTTCTGGAGCTGCCAATGCCGTATACAGCAAGTTCCCCTACACCAGCAGCATGAATGGTCCTAACTTCGCTTCTACTCAAACCGGTAAAGACAAGTGCGTCCGTGACATCGGCTACTACCTCCGTATGGTTACTTACTGCCTAGTTGTGGGTGGTACAGGACCAATGGATGACTACCTAATCAGTGGTATCGCTGAAATCAACCGCACCTTTGATTTGTCTCCAAGCTGGTATATTGAAGCATTGAAGCATATCAAAGCTAACCACGGTTTGAGTGGTGATCCAGCTGTTGAAGCAAACTCCTACATCGATTACGCCATCAACGCACTCAGCTAGTGGGATGGTTTTACCCGCAGGGGTATACAATGACTGACAGAAGTTAGTGATTGTATACCTCTGCGGGTATTGTTTTTTAATCTTTCTGCCCCGATTTCCTATGGACAACGAAGCTAGTATCCGGGATGATAACCAATTAACTGTGGAGCAGGCGATCGTCAATCTCCAGGGTGAAGATTTGGGATTACGAGTGTATGCTGCTTGGTGGTTAGGACGGTTTCGGGTGGATGTGCCAGAAGCCATCGATGTATTGATTGCGGCATTAGAAGACGAAGACGATCGCACCAATGCTGGTGGCTATCCTCTGCGACGGAATGCGGCAAGGGCATTGGGAAAACTGGGTAAAAAACGGGCAATTACGCCATTAATTTGGGCGCTGGAATGCTCTGATTTCTACGTGCGGGAAGCCGCAGCCCAATCTCTGGAGATGTTGGGGGACTCGTGCTGTATCCCCAGGCTGATTTCGTTACTTAATAATCAAATTCCGGGAACGCTACCAGCACCAGAACCGCCCCAGCTTACCCAACCCTTCGATGCCATTATAGAGGCATTGGGAACCTTGGGGGCAATGGATGCAATTCCCTTGATTCAACCATTTTTAGATCACTTCGTTCCTCGGATTCAGTATGCCGCAGCACGGGCAATGTATCAGCTAACCTTTGAAGAAACTCAAGTATCCAGTCAGTATGGCGATCGCCTTGTGCAGGCACTTGCTCACGAAGATTTGCAGCTACGTAGAGCCGTCCTGGCGGATTTGGGAGCGATTGGGTATTTGCCAGCCGCCGAAGCGATCGCCCAGACTCTCGCAGAAAACAGTCTCAAGCTAATTGCCCTCAAAGGGTTATTGGAAAAACAACTACAACAAACCGCCCATCAAGACTTATCCCCAGGGGCAATGAAAGTAATGACATTGATGGATGAATTATTGTAGCAGTAAAGCATTAAAATAGAAAAGGTAGAAATCACCCCTCCCTCCACTCCCATGTCTGATCACCTTTCCTCCCTCATTCGGGCTGTAGAAGAGGCAGATTCTTCTAATCTTTTGGTAGAAGCTGTGCAAAACCTAGCAGTTGCTCATTTAGAAGGAGCCATTCCCACCTTGATTGCTGCTCTGAGCTATAACAATCCAGGAGCAGCAGTGGCAGCTGTCGATGGGCTAATCCAAATTGGAGAAACCGCAGTACCCGCTCTTTTGGAGCTACTGGATAACCATAACTACACCGCCAGAGCCTGGACAATCCGCGCCTTGGCAGGAATTGGCGATCCCAGAGGGTTATTGACCTTGTTGGGAGCAGCCACCGCTGACTTTGCCCTCAGCGTCAGACGGGCAGCCGCTAGGGGTCTGGGAATGATGAAGTGGCACTGGTTCCCGGAGGATCTCCTGGAAATTGCCCAAGCAGAAGCAATGGATGCCCTGCTATTTGTGGCTCAGGAAGATGAAGAGTGGGTGGTACGCTATTCAGCCGTAGTCGGCTTACAGTGCCTTGCCGATGCCATTGCCGTAACTTATCCAGATTGGCGATGGCAAATCCATTCCCAGTTTGAGCAAATGGCAGTCAACGATGAAAGTTGGGCAGTGCGCGCCCGTGTCTGGATGGCGCAGCAGCACTTCGAGGCAGAGACTATTAGCGTTCTGAGAGACCATCGACCGTCACCTTTGTCCTCTATGGACTGGCAGAGAATTATGGATGGTTTGTACGGGCGCAAGGGGCAGGAGCGGCTGGTGTTGGCGGAAGGCGATCCACGCCGCTATCGAGAAGTGGCGGTGGCGATCGCACAAAAGACTGGTAATATTTAACCTATAATCTAGAACTTTATTTCTCCATATAAAAAAGCTAAAAGGCGATCGATAGGAAGCTCAAATATACACCTGGATTAATTTGCATTTAGGAAATACAACAGATATGGCAGATATTCAAGAACTCACCTCAATCGATCAGGCAACTCCTGAAGAATTGACCGAAATCATTGCTGAGTTGGAAAAATATCGGGAGCGGTTAGTGAACGATACTCTATCAATGGCACAGCGGGCTAAAGTTATGAAAGCCCAAGCTCTGGCTCATCTAGAGCCTAACCTGGCTCAAATTGATGCCCAACTCCAGGCACTCCGTCAGCGGCAAGCGGCTCTAACCACTGGTAACTAGATGATTGGATAATAACGGTGAATAGGGAATTTGTGATGAGTCACTCGCTCAACTCCGAACCTTCAGCAGTACAAGATCGATCTCTGCAAGTTAAGGCAGAGCAAATTCAATCTGAGAACGATGCCCTAATCCAGAGCGTCAACGAACAGATTACATTAGGCACATTTGAACCCACAGATCAACTTCTCAAACAACTGGTAGAGGGTTTAGGTGACCCGCGCGGGCTGATGCGATTGCAATTTGCACAGACACTAGGAGAAATTGGCGAACCTGCAACCCCTATTCTAGTAGAAGTCCTGGCAAATCATGCTTCGGTCATTGTGCGACGGGCAGCAGCTAAGACCCTAACGATTATCGCTGACCCAGCAGCCGTGCCGAACTTACTCCATGCCTTCCTAAATGACGACGATAGGGTGGTGAAGAGTTCATCTGCTGGGGCGTTAGCCAGAACTGGGGAAGCGGCTGTACCGGCTTTGCTGGATATTCTGGCATCAACTGTTCAGCCAGAGGATATCAAAGGTCATGCAGCATGGGCACTGGCATTTATTGGGTCTGAAGCCGCAGATTACTTATACAAAGCTTTGAATGACGCGTCCCTGGATGTACGATGTGCGGTGATTGGGGCATTGGGGCATGTAGCGCAAGAACAGTCCGACGAAAAGTCCTGCAACCTTCTGGTTTCCGCTTTGACTGACCCCGAACCTCTCATTCGCACCGAGGCAGCAGCAGCATTGGGACAGGTGAATTATCCTCCCTCTGTGCCGCATTTAATTTTGGCAGTTCAAGATGCCGATGTAGATGTGAGGAAGGCAGCCATCAATTCCCTTGGCAAGATAGGCGATCGCATGGCATTAGAACCGTTACAGGCAGCGCTCAGTGATCAGCAAGAAGTAGTGCGAATTTTGGCTAAACTGGCGATCGCTCAAATTGAACGCCATTCTGAAGCGGATGATTGGTAATGACAAATTTGACGAAAGCAAATCACCTCTGGAACCCGCCGATAACCTGCTATAGGGTCGGCTAATCCCGTGCAGTTTGTAGTCCTGCAATAATGTAGTGAGGACTTTAGTACTCATCTTATAAAAGAAGGACTTCAGTTTTTACTACTAGTAGAGCATCCTTGACGATTGCCGGATAAATTTTGCCATTAATCATTGAAAACGTCTTCGCAAAACTTGAAAACCTCTATCCGGTAATCGACAATTAAGGTCTACTAGTGGTGAAGCACTAGATGATTTCGATTGTAATTACGCTAACAAATCTTTACCATCTTGTCCGCGCTAGCAAAAAAAAATATAGGCAAACAATTATAAAGGTAGATGTAATATTCTTGCATCTACCTTATATAATTATAGGATTAAATTTAGTAACAAACCGTTTATAAATCGATACATATGTTTGCGGATGTCAAAAAAGTATTGAGTATATGTACTTTTGTCAGAAATACGTCAGTATTTTGATTGTTAAGACACATTTTTATTTAAAGTTAGATATGATTACTTTTTAAAATAAGTAAAATAACATACAAATCATTCGTCACTTTGGGGGTATGATGAACCGTCCAATAATTCTTGGCATCGTTGGTGATAGTGCAGCAGGTAAGACAACACTGACTAAAGGAATAGCTCAGGTACTGGGAACCGAGAATGTTACAATCATCTGCACAGATGATTACCACCGTTACGATCGCACGCAACGAGCTGAACTCGGTATCACAGCTTTACATCCTGACTGCAACTATCTTGATATAATGCAGCATCACCTGTCTCAACTGCGAATAGGGCAGCCAATCCTCAAGCCAATTTACAGCCACAAAACCGGCACCTTTGAACCACCAATATATATCAAGCCTGCTAAATTCGTGATTATTGAAGGATTGCTTGGTTATTCAACTCGTGGTGCCAGAGATTGCTATGATGTCAAAGTTTACTTAGCACCTCCAGAATCTTTACGCGCTAAGTGGAAAGTCAAGCGGGATACGCAAAAGCGTGGCTACAGTGAAGAACAAGTGCTGGCAGAATTAGAAAAGCGGGAACCAGATTCAGAGCAATTTATCCGTCCACAGCGGCAATGGTCTGATATAGTAATAAGCTTTTATCAGCCGAGTGAAGATGAGGCACAGGCAAATGGAAATTTGAATGTGCGGTTGGTACTGCGTCCGACAATTCCCCATCCGGATTTTACTGAGATTATCAAATCCACCAATGGTAATTCTAACTCAGCGATTCGTTTAGGATTAGATCGAGATATGGGTAAACCTGTGGATGTTTTAGAAGTTGATGGTCATGCAACTTTGGAACAAGTTAATAAATTAGAGCAGCTGATTTGTTCTGACATGCCACACTTAAAAAGTATATGCGATCGCGAAAGCAATCCAGAGTTAGGTAAAGTATCCGGTACAACTGGTGAAACACTCCAAAGTTACCCCCTTGCTCTGACTCAGCTGCTGATTACTTACCATATGCTCAAAGCAACCCAAATTCACCAGTAATCAACACTTCTATATGAAGTTAATATTTCGATAACCAGAGAAAATTGACATCATCTTAAAGATTTCGTCAAATAAGCATGATTTGGAGAGTAAACAAGAGATAACTAGAGATAGGCTCATCTATCTCCAGTATATTCTCAATATGACCTACTGCCTCAGAGTTGCCGATATACCAACCAGTGAACGTCCCAGAGAGCGGTTGATGACACATGGAGCGAAAATTTTAGCCACAGCGGAATTAATCGCAATTTTATTAGGCACCGGTCAAGGAGCAGGAAAACTATCAGCAATCGGTTTGGGTCAATATCTTCTACACGAATTGGCAAAATGCGATCGCGATCCTTTAGCAGTATTGCGAGACGTTACCCCCGCTGAGTTAATGCAAATATCTGGTATTGGTCCGGCGAAGGCGACAACCATTTTAGCAGCTATTGAGTTGGGTAAAAGAGCTTTTCAATCTCGCCCTTTAGATCGTACACCAATTGATAGTCCACTTGCGGCGGTGGCAGCTTTGAGTCAAGATTTAATGTGGCAAAATCAAGAACGTTTTGCAGTACTTTTGTTAGATGTGAAGAATTGTTTGCTGGGGACGCAAGTTATTACCATCGGTAGTGCCACTGAAACTTTAGCACCTCCCCGCGAGATTTTTCGCGAAGTCATTCGTCATGGGGCAACACGGGTGATAGTAGCGCACAATCATCCTTCTGGTAGCGTTGAACCCAGTCAGGCTGATATCGACTTGACACGCCAATTATTAGCCGGAGCGCAGTTTTTAGGCATTCCCTTATTAGATCATCTCATATTAGGCGATGGTAATCACCAAAGTCTGCGGGAAATTACAGCTTTGTGGGACGACTATCCCCAGGGTGATTGATTTCGATGCGATGGCGCAAAATATAGTCAATAGACATAGGAGTGAAAAAGATGTAGAGACGTAGCAATGCTACGTCTAATCAAGGGTTTCGAGCAACGCATAATTAGTTTCTACGCCTATGTCTAATAGGTTCAGATTCCCGACTTCGCAGAAGTTGTCGGGAATCTTGTTTTTCAGAATAACCTTTATCAACTGAGCTACAGATTATTTTACAAGCATAAAATATTATGGGTTTATCGTTTATTTTTGCATATGTAATTAATCGTTACTATTTTTATCCTTAAAGTACATAATTTGATTTGATTTATATGTATATCTGTATTAGCTTGGTGGAATCTCTCCAAAGAATACAGTTATTCACGAAATGCAAAAAATTGCAATATCTCAAAGGAGAAAAAACATGTCTAAAAATACCAATGATTGGCTTGTTGATGATTCAAAAAAAGCAGGATTATCTGGTAATCAAAGGAAATCCTTGCTTCCAAGTTATTTACAAAATCCTTTTTCCATTGTATGGTTAAAGTTGGCTAATTTGATTTCAGCTACCATAGCCAGCAAGCCAGAAACATCGGAAAATTCTCAACAAGACCAACGCGAACCAGATTCCATTAGAATGCACGAGTTATATTCTCGCTTCACAGATCGGGTTGATCCTTCGCTCTACTACACCATATTCTCTCCCCACGACAGGTTTTAAAATTAACTAAGGCATCTACAAAGGGGAAGCTTTCTTCGCTACTGTCGCTTCCCCTCCCCGTTATTTCTTGTTATTCGCAAGTAAATATGTTATAATTAAAATCCTTACTTGGGCGATTAGCACAGGGGTAGCGCACATCCTTCACACGGATGGGGTCACTGGTTCAAATCCAGTATCGCCCATTTATTTTGTCGAATAACTATCAGTCTTTTACAAAGTGGTTGTGTTGCAAAAATTGGATAAATACTATCAGGACTTACGCAAAAATGACGTATTTTCGTCATTGCGACCGTAGGGAAGCAATCGCAAAGGTTGAGTTTTCATAGCGAGTGCGTAAGTCCTAACCATCTGTAATGATATTACAATCATACAATTAGCATTTATAATAATTTTTGCAATACAACCTCAATGCTCTAAATATCTTCAACTTCCAGTTTAGCCATCATCACCGCATCAAAAGCAAACGCGAAAACTAATGGCATTGGGCATTTTAATAAATAGCTAGAAACTACGGCAGCAATTGTTGTCACTACTGCTGAGATTGACAACCATCTTTCCTCGCAGGTTAATCCCTTTTCAGCTTTAATCACGTTTAAAACTTTGGGAGGGATTGGTTCCGGCATTACCGCTGTTGGTGGAAAAGCCCAGTAATTGTTACGTCGCTCAACAAATAAATCTGTCCAGCCATTTTCTTGACACCATTCTTCGATCCATTCAATTGAGTAATGTTTCATAATCAAAGTTGGGAATTTGGACTTAGGAAATTTCTGTAGAAGTTAAATATTAGTTATCTGAGTGTTTCTGCTCTGCCCATCAATCGCCCTGTAAATGAACGATTGTTCTTAATGGTTAAGAATGTGAAACATTTCTTATATAACCCTCAAACCATGCTTTTCTTAATTACAAGACTAACAGTAGTGTATAGCCTCTTGGCGTTAAAAGATAATAAACTTTACTTGAATATGTAAATATTAAAAATTGTAAACAGGGGTGTGAGTAGTTACTTATTCTATAATCATTTGATATCAAGGATAACAAGCTTTTCAAAGATATTTATAAATTAAGAATTGTAAAGTAAACAGTAACGGCTTACCTTTGTTATGAAAACCTCTAAACCCATTGATAGTAAGACTTACACAATAAAATATTCGCGTTCTCAACCGGGTTGTTGTGTAAAACCTTGCGCTTGTCGAATTGTGCCGCACATGAACAATAAACATCTCCAAAAATAAACTATGCATTATCCACAACCCTTGTAGAGACGAGAGATTTCGCGTCTCTACATTGTTTTCGGAGATGTCTAATATTTATGACAGCAAACGCTTGATTATGTGCAATTCGTATTTGGTAATGACTTCCGCAACATTTGCCCCGATCAACCTTAACAAACTGTTACAAGCTACCTTAATCAACAGCAAAAGCTAAAAGTTAAGCAAGAAAAGACCAGGGACTTGCGGTAAGCTAAACTTCAGGCGATCGCTCTCAGCGAATCTTTGACCATCGCGTTCTGACAACACACAACCAGCAACCACTTATGTTTTGGCGGCAAAAATTGGCGTTAATTATCTTGATGATTGTATTTTGCTTGAATTGGGCAACACCAGCACTGGCAGACTGGACTCATCCATTGTCATTTAGCAATGGACAATTGACAAAACAGGATTTTTCTGGGCAAAGTTTGCAAGCGGCTGAATTTTCTAACGCCAATATGGAACTAACTAATTTTACTGCTGCTGACTTGCGAGGGGCAGTGATGAGTGCAAGCACAATGACACAAGCGAATCTGCATCAAGCAGACTTAAGCAATGCATTCGTCGATCAGGTAAACTTAACAGGGGCTGATTTGAGCGATGCCAACTTGACTGAAGCTCTTTTGCTTGGCTCTATTTTTACTAATGTAAATATCAACGGTGCAGATTTCAGCGATGCGATTTTGGATAAAGTGCAAATCAAAGAACTATGTTCAAAAGCTAGCGGTGTAAATTCTCAAACCGGCGTAGAAACTCGTGATTCTTTAGGATGTCAACCTTGAAGCGTGTTGGTGTGATTGGTGGTGGACAACTTGCCTGGATGATGGGAGGCGCTGCACAAAAGTTAGAATTAGAATTGGTGGTGCAGACTCCTAACAGAGAAGATCCGGCTGTAGCGATCGCATCTGATACAATTTTCGCTAAAATTGATGATGCCACAGCCACCGCTGTTTTAGCAAGCAAATGCGATATCATCACCTTTGAAAACGAATTTGTTGACCTAGACGCTTTATCCATCCTGGCAAATCAAGGCGTTTGCTTCCGTCCCTCTTTAGAAGCTTTAACTCCCCTTTTAGATAAATATCATCAACGCTGTTATTTACGCAACTTGGGTTTACCTGTCCCGGAATTTTTCGCGGTTGAGGGTCAAGATCACGAAAAAATCGCATCTAAGTTGGATTTTCCCTTAGTTCTCAAATCCCGACGTCATGGTTATGACGGTCAAGGTACTTTCATTATTAAGGATTTTGCGAGTTTACAACCCAAGTTAGATTATAATATCACAGAAAGTGCATTTTTAATAGAAGAATTTATTCCTTTTGAACGAGAGCTAGCGATAATAGCAGCGCGTTCAGTGGATGGGGAGGTTGTAACCTACCCAGTGGTGGAAACTCAGCAAGAAGAACAAGTATGTCGGCGGGTAATTGCGCCGGCACAGATTACACCCAAACAAGTAGCAGAAATAGAAGCGATCGCTCACACCATCCTTTCGAGTCTGCAAGTAGTAGGCATTTTTGGGATTGAGCTATTTCTCACCCCAGATGGAAAAGTGTTGGTAAATGAAATTGCTCCAAGAACCCACAATTCTGGGCATTTTTCCCTTGATGCTTGCGAAACCTCGCAATTTGAGCAGCATTTGAGAGCGGTGTGTGGTTTAAATTTGGGTGATCCCGTTTTGCGCTGTGCTGCTGCTGTCATGGTTAACCTTTTGGGATATGAAGATTCTCTCTTCGACTACCAAAAAAAGCGATCGCACTTACAGCAGATTCCAAGAGCGCACCTGCACTGGTATGGTAAAATTGAATCGCGTTTGGGGCGCAAATTGGGACACGTCACCGTTTTGCTAGATAATCCTTCCGAAGCAATAAACGTCGCCCGCACCATAGAATCGATCTGGTATCCGAACACCCCCACACCCATCGGGTAAAAGCCTCAGAGATTATTTTTCACATTAAACACACAATATCTTTTTGAAAGCTATAATGGGTGAAGTTACACTACGACGTTGGTGACTGCCATCAAGTTTTTTGATCTATGCCTTTAAAGAAAAGGGAGTCAACTGTTTTCGTGGCAGTAAACCGAGCAACGACTCGGAAACTTTAAACGAGGAATTCGGTTCCCACCTGGATAAACCCAGGTCATAAACTTAGGTAAAACGGCGTCGCGGTGAACTTAAAATTTTTAGCTTCCACAGTCATCAAAAACTGTGGAAGCTTTTAACTATATATAGGACTTAGGCAAAGTCGAAAATGTCATACTGAGCGAAACGGAGTGCAGCGAACGCGCAGAGCGTCTCGAAGATCACTATGACAGTTTCTCCTTAAAATGCGTAAGTCCTGTATATAAATAATTTATCACTGAGTTAAGAAAAAATTATCTAAAAAGACAGCAAAGCAAGTTATCCCAAGTGTTTTAGCCGCATTCCGGATGCAAATTACCTGTATCTAGAAGCTAGGAAATGTTACCTCCATCTTTTGTCAAAAAATCTGTATAAATTGATTCTAATTTAGATATCAAGAAACGTTAAAATAGACAAAACTGCGTTAAATTTTGGTGAAAGCAGCAACAATTGTCACAACAGCTAATTAATACGGTGTTTCCAGCCTCAGTTTTTCAACTAGACAATGGTGTAACCTTTATTCATCAGGAAATTGCCACTACCCCTGTAGTAGTGGCTGATGTTTGGGTACGTGCTGGTGCAATAAGAGAGCCAAATCCGTGGTTCGGCATGGCGCACTTTTTAGAGCATATGATTTTTAAAGGTACAGCGACGTTACCCCCCGGAGTATTTGACGAGAATATTGAAAATAGAGGTGGCGTGACTAATGCGGCTACCAGTTATGATTATGCTCATTACACTCTCACCACAGCTGCCACATATCTAGAAGATACTTTGCCTCATTTAGGGGAACTATTGCTGAATGCGGCAATTCCCGAAGAAGAATTTGAGCGAGAACGGGATGTCGTATTAGAGGAAATTCGTCAAGCGGAAGATGATCCCGATTGGCTGGGATTTCAATCTTTGATTCAAAGCGTATACCCGCAGCATCCCTACGGACGTTCGGTACTGGGTACTGAGCAAGAATTGATGCAGCAATCAGTAGAGGGAATGCGCTGTTTTCATGGTGCTCACTATCAACCAGAAAATATGACGGTGGTGGTAGTGGGGGGAATTGGGGAAAAACCAGCTTTAGAATTGGTAAATCGCACCTTTGAAAATTTTGGCGATCGCACTAATTGTCCGCAGTTTGAGCCTGTAGTACAATCAGCAATTAGCGGTATTCGTCGTCAAGAACTACGTTTACCACGTCTAGAGCAAGCACGGTTAACGATGGCATGGATAGTACCAGGAGTCGAAAAACTCCGCAGCGCTTATGGTTTAGATTTGCTCTCAGTACTGCTAGCAGAAGGACGGACTTCCCGATTAGTTCGCGACTTGCGAGAAGAACTGCAATTAGTGCAGGGAATCTGCGCTAATTTGTCTCTCCAACGAGATTCGAGTTTATTTACAATTAACGCTTGGTTAGAGCCAGAAGAACTAGAAAAAGTTGAAGCTTTAATTTGCGCTCATCTGGAAGATTTGCAGAACGTGGAAATTAGCAATGCTGAACTCGCACGTACCCGCAGACTGCTATGTAACGAGTATGCCTTTTCTACGGAAACGCCAAATCAACTCACCGGGCTTTATGGCTATTATAATACTATCGCCAAAGCTGAATTGTCTGTTACCTATCCCCAGCAAATTCAGTCATTTGATGCCCAAGAAATACAACAATTAGCTAAAGATTATCTTTCACCGCAGGATTATGCAGTTACGGTACTAAGACCTTGTTAGTTATTAGTCAAGAGTGAATGTTTCAGTTGATGAAAATACCTGTTGGAAAGAGCGATCGCGCAAGTCACAAAGAATGGGCATTCTGATCTGCTTCCATCTATAACGCTTTAAGAGCCACGACTGCTGAGTATTATTAAGATATAAAACAAGGGCATCATTTTTCACTTTACTGAAATTTATTTATGAGGTCTTACCCAACTATAGAGCCAGTTCTCCGGATGTGGAAACCGTTACCGCCGACTGGACTCACTCCATACTTTAGATGACTTTTAACTCTTACTTTTGACTAATGACTCAAACTCTAAAATCTTCTATTTCTGACTCACCCATCGCTCGCACTGTGTTGAGCAATGGTATCGTATTATTGGTAGCAGAAAATCCCGTCGCTGATATCATTGCAGCGCGGATTTTTATTCGTGCCGGTAGTTGTAACGAAAATCCACAGCAATCTGGATTAGCGCATTTGCTATCTACAGTGCTGACAAAAGGATGCGATGGACTTTCTAGCTTGCAAATCGCCGAACATGTAGAATCTATGGGTGCCGGTTTGAGTGCAGATAGTGCCGCTGATTATTTTTTGGTATCATTGAAGACTGTCACCGCAGATTTTGCCGATATTTTGGGTTTGGCAGGACGAATTATGCGATCGCCTACTTTTCCTGAGGTTGAAGTAGAATTAGAACAGCGCCTAGCTTTACAAGATATTCGCTCTCAAAAAGAGCAACCATTTACCATTGCTTTTGACCAACTGCGCCAGGTGATGTATCAAAATCATCCCTATGCTATGTCAGTATTGGGAGATGAAACAACTATGGGCGGCTTGACTCGTGCAGATTTAGTCAAGTATCATCAGACATATTTTCGTCCAGATAATCTAGTAATTAGTATTGCCGGTCGAGTCACACTAGAAGATGCAGTTACTTTAGTAGAAAACATATTTGGAGATTGGCAAGCTCCATCCGAACCGCTGCCCATAGTACATTTTCCCCATATTAAGGTTGAACCGCAGCAAAGACTCAAAGTGCAACAAACACAGCAATCAGTTATTATGCTGGGTTATCTCGGTCCATCAGTGCTAGCTCCTGATTATGCTGCGTTGAAGTTGTTATCTACCTACTTGGGAAATGGACTTTCTAGTCGCTTGTTTGTCGAATTGCGCGAAAAGCGGGGTTTAGCTTACGAAGTATCGGCATTTTTTCCCACAAGGCTGCATCCCGGCTCATTTGTAGTTTACATGGGAACCGCGCCGGAAAATACCAGCATCGCTTTAACCGGACTACGGACAGAAGTAGATTTACTCTCAAGCAATCAACTAGAAGAAAGCGCACTTCAAGCCTCGAAAAATAAGATACTAGGGCAGTATGCTTTGGGTAAACAAAGTAATGGTCAAATTGCTCAAGTATACGGGTGGTATGAAATTTTGGGGTTAGGAATTGATTTTGATTTTTTGTTTCAGGAGTTAATTTCTAGTGTAACTGTTAAAGATGCGATCGCCGCAGCTAACCAATATTTACGGGAACCTTATTTATCCTTAGTCGGTCAACAGGAAGCTATTAATAGTGCAATAAACTAGCTTTCTTGTAAAGCCAAGGCGCTGTACTATTATCATCAGAATCAACCGGGGGTAAATTCTATGAAAGGCAGCCAGACAGTAGATAGAACTAACTACTTACAGACATCAATAGCATCTCGTTTTTTTAATGCCAGCAAGTCTTATTTGTTGCCTTTCTGGTTTGCTACATCTGTGCTAATTGGCTCAACAGCCGTAGTATCATTTGCAGCACCACCAGAAATTGCCCAAGTAGTTGTTGGAGGTAGCGTCAATCGTCCTATCCTAAAACTTGGTAGTCAAGGTGAGCGCGTCTCGGAACTACAGGGAACGTTGAAACTTTTAGGCTATTACACCGGTGCAGTTGATGGTAATTTTAACCAAATGACTGCTAACGCTGTTTCTCAGTTTAAACAAGCAGCGGGTTTGGCTCCAGATGGCATTGTTGATGGTAACACTTGGCAACGACTTTTCCCTGGTGAAGGGACGATAGCTTCCTCCCCTGCTTCACCTAACCCCGCATCCAAGTTTCCCACTCCCAATGACGACGCGACGGATAATGCCACTCCTGAGCCAAAACCTTCTAGCGCAAGCACCTCACAAACAACTGTGAGACAATCATCACCCAGCAGTGGTACCTCAGCTAGTCGTTCTGAGCAAACTTTGCGTACTACCTCAACCAATGCTGCTGGACAAACTTCTACTTCTGAGCAAACTGTTCGTACTACTTCAATCAATGGTTCTGAGGAAACTGTTCGCACTTCGAGACAAACTCCTCGAAAACAAACGAATAGTACTGGGGAAACTGTTCGCACTTCGAGACAAACTCCTCGAAAACAAACGAATAGTACTGCGGAAACTGTTCGCACGCGTCAAACTCCTCGAAAACAAACGAATAGTTCTGAGGAAACTGTTCGTACTCGTCAAACTAGCAGTTCTAGGCAAACTCCTCGCACTGCTAAACAAACGAGTAGTTCTGGACAAACTACTCGACAAACACCTAGTATTCAATATACCGCAGGGGGAATGCCGATTTTGCGGATAGGAATGCGCGGCTCTGAAGTTGTAAAATTGCAAGAAAGACTGAAAAGACTTGGTTTTTTGGATGGTGATGCAGATGGAGATTTTGGTCCATCCACTGAAGCTGCGGTGAAAGCTGCACAACAACGCTATGGTTTAGAAGCTGATGGTATAGCTGGTGGTGCTACTTGGGACGTTCTCGCACGGCGTCGCAGTCAACCGCTCTAGAAAAAAACTTGTCGTAGTGAGGACTTTAGTACTCATCTTATAAGATAAGGACTGAAGTCCTTACTACAAAAATTTTTTCTGATAAAGTTTAAAAAACTTATGCGACACTTTTTGTTAACTTGGTTAGGGACTGCGATTGCTTTGCTGATTACGGCTCATTTCGTTGCTGGCTTTATCGTTAAGACTTTTGTTGCAGCGCTTGTTGCTGCCGCTATTTTAGGACTAGTTAATGCCATCGTCCGACCGATTTTATTAGTTTTGACGTTGCCAATCAACCTAATTACTTTTGGGTTGTTTACATTTGTTCTCAACGCTTTTACACTTTGGCTAGCAAGCGCTCTCACTCCTACTTATGGTTTTGAAATTCGCGGCTTTTTGCCTGCTTTGTTGGGTTCAATTGTGCTGGCGATTGTTTCTAGCATCATTAATTACTTGCTCAGAGTAATTGACTAGAATCAGGTAAAAAAAGATATTTTATCTTTGTCAAGCAGAGCTTAAGTACCTTTATAATATTACAGTTTTTTACAAATCGCCCAGATACCCGACTTCTCAAAGAAGTCGGGGATATATATGATTAGTTATCTCCGAAAAAGAATGAATGTAGAGACGTAGCACTGCTACGTCTAATCAAGGGTTCTGGATAAGGCATATTTAAATTCGGTCGATGTCTATTAGTTATCAGATGTATTCTTTTTGGGTTTGAGCAACGGCTATTGTTACCGCTCCTTGTAAAGTAGAGCGGGAGGGATTTTCATGATGGTCGGTTGATTTAAATATTTGTTTCGGAATCAGCAGAGTTTGGCACTTAGCTGCTAATAATGCTGCGGCTTCAGCTACACTAGGAGTTTTAATCTTGAGTGCGACAACTGGGGAAGAGTTGGGGACATCAACAGAACTTAGAACATCTGCGGAAAAGGTTTTCAAAGGCAAATTGCGTTGATGACAAAGTTGTCGCAAACCGACTTCTGACGCTTTCATGTCCATAGTAGCAATGCCTGCGATCGCACTCCAAGCAAGTTCATTTTTTTTTAAGGTTTCTTCAATCGCTATTAAAATTAATTCTGGGGAAGTTCCACTCTTACAACCAATTCCCACCCATAAAACCTTAATTGCTTGTATTGTTGTAACATTAGCCACAGAATTTATATTTTTAGTGATCATAGCAAATTAGGTAAAAAAAATAGCGATCGCCCAAAATAATCTGAAACCGTCGCAAACAACCGCCATTAAATGATTGTTTTTATTTAGTATCATATTGATACATCAAAACTGATCATTATAATACTGTTCCATCCACAAATAGTCTATATATTTCTATTAAGCACAGTAGGAACGCCGAGGGGGAAACAAGGTAAAAGGTAAGGGGTAAATTTCCGTCTTCATTTTTGCAAAAGCAAGCAGTTTGATGAAGCAGGCTTTTTGCTTGTAATATCTTGGTGTTTCACTAATTTTACTACTCCGTTGCAACAATCTTTACAGTTGCAACGGAGTTTTGTTAAATAATGATACTATTCGGGTGCAAAAATTTCATCGGCAGAGGTTCGCAACGCCAAAGATAAATAACTCTGCATCCCTCTGCGTTTAAAATTTAATAAGTTGGAACTGACGGATCTATTTCTTTACTCCAAGCGGTGATACCACCCTTGACATTTGTCCCCTCAATACCGGCTTCTTTGAGAATGCCCAAAGCTTTCGCCGATCGCCCACCCATCTTACAATGAGCTATTAAGCGGTGTCCATTGAGTAATTCTTTAACTTTTGTAACACCTTCACCGTTTTCAATATCCGGTAATGGCACTAAAACACTGCCTTCTATTTTGGCAATTTCATACTCATGGGGGTTGCGGACATCCAGCAGGACAAAATCATCTGTACCGCTATCTAACAACTGCTTTAATTCCTGCACCGTCATTTCTGGAATTTCCATCTGCTGTTTTGCTTCCTCTGCTTTAGCTTGTGGGATACCGCAGAATTGTTCATAGTCTATCAACTTTTCAATCACCGGGCGCACTGGATTGGGACGCAGCTTTAATTCCCGGAATTTCATATTAAGGGCATCATACAGCATTAAGCGTCCGCTTAAAGTTTCACCTTTGCCCAAAACAATTTTAACAGTTTCCGTTGCTTGAATTAAACCAATAATTCCTGGTAAAATCCCAAGTACCCCACCTTCTGCACAAGAGGGAACCATTCCTGGTGGTGGTGGTTCTGGATACAAGTCACGATAATTCGGTCCACCTTCGTAGTTGAATACCGTAGCTTGACCTTCAAAGCGGAAAATTGAACCGTAAACGTTAGGCTTATCTAACAACACGCAAGCGTCGTTTACTAGATACCGTGTGGGGAAGTTATCAGTACCATCCACAACGATATCGTAAGGCTGAATTATATCCAGAGCGTTTTCAGAACTTAAGCGCGTTTCATACAAATCAACCTGACAATGAGGGTTAATTTCGTGAATGCGGTTCTTTGCAGATTCTATCTTCGGTTTACCTACCCAAGATGTACCGTGAATTACTTGGCGTTGCAAGTTGGAGGTATCGACAATATCAAAGTCAACAATACCGATGCGTCCGATACCCGCTGCTGCGAGATACAATAGCAACGGCGAACCGAGTCCACCTGTACCGATACACAGTACACTAGCGGATTTTAAACGTTTTTGTCCATCTAATCCGACTTCTGGCAAAATCAGGTGTCGGGAATAGCGTTCGTAATCGTCTTTTGTTAACTGGACTTCATCCAGATTGGGATTAAGCATAGCAGTTTGATGTGGAAGCGCGGAATATTAATCCTACCGAAAAATGTGACACCGTGGGGAGTTGTAGAGACGCGATTAATCGCGTCTGTATATTGTTAATTTTTTATATAATTTCAATTTCTTCTTCTTGAAACTGGTGATTGTCGTCAAGATGCCAACTTTTGATTTCTAAAGCTTTGCCATTGGGGACAGAAACTATGATATATGAATATTCTTGCCAAGCTTGAGTGCGATCGCTTTCTGAAGGAATTGCTGGATAATCAGGATGCGAGTGGTATATACCAATGATACTCAAAGAGCGATCGCGTGCATATATTTGTACTTTTAACATAATTTCGGGTGCGATCGTATATCGGCGTCTTTTACTGTCCTCTTCACTCCAAGCATTCTCTGTTGGGATTACTTCTACCACAGTTTTGCTCTCATTAGCCAGATAACCCAACATTATACCGCAGCACTCTTCTGGATAAGTGCTTGCGGCATGGGTGCGGATTATTTGCAAGTGTTCTTGGCTGAGTTTGAGAAGCATGAGGATTATTAACCGCAGATAAACGCGGATGAACGCAGATGAAGAGGATGGTGATTAAAAATTGCGGACGATGCGTTTAAATTCGACTTTGGGATTACCAAAGTTGATTAATAGGCAGATGTTTAGACTTGTGGCTTTCAGGTAGTTGAGACATTGAGCGAAATGCATTTCGTCTAAAGTTCTAACAGCCTTAAGTTCCACTAAAACACGTTCTTCAACTAGGATATCGGCGAAGAATTGCCCAACTACAACACTTTTGTATTTTACTTCGATTCCATACTGTTGTTCTGCCAAAAATCCCGCCGAGCGCAATTCATAAACCAAAGCATTCTCATAAACCTTCTCTAAAAAACCACAACCCAAATTATTACCCACCGTAAACGCACAACCGATAATCCTTTCCGTAATCTCATTCAACTCCCATCTGCGTCCATCTGCGTTCATCTGCGGTTAATTATTCTTGATCAAAAGTTCAACTTATCATAGTTACTTTACCCGTAGCGAGGTCGTAATAACCACCAACAATTTTCAGTTTGCCTTGTTTGATTAAGCCTGCTAAAATCGTTGAGCTTTCTGCTAATCTTGTCACCTGATATTGGACATTGGCGATAACAGCATTTTCTTCTATATTGCCAGTTTTGTTTCTTACTCTTTCTACCGCTGGCTTGATTTCTTCAACAAAAATGCCAATTCTACCTGGGAGAGGATCACCTTTGATAGCAGCTGATACTGCACCACATCTAGTATGACCTAAAACCATGATCGTTTGGGCACCCAATACAGCTGTAGCAAATTCTAGACTACCAATACCCTCTTGAGCAGCTATATTACCAGCAATTCGGACGACAAATAAATCTCCTACTCCCTGATCGAAAACAATTTCCCCTGGCACTCTCGAATCAGAACAACCTAGTATAGCTGCAAACGGATACTGAGCTACGGAAGTTTCTTGTAAACGCAACTTTGATTGGTTGGGGTTGAGACGCTTTCCGTCAACAAACCGTTTATTTCCTTCCACCAATCTTTTTATACCGGCATCAGGACTAATTGCTTGAGGTTTTTGTACAGGAGTAGATTGTTGTTGAGCAACAGCTTTGTCTTCACTCCAAAGTACACCGCTAGCAGCAGTAGCAGCAATACCTGCACCTCCCACACCTACTAATTTTAATAAATTACGACGTCCAATAAATCCATTAATTCGGCTCATCAATTCACCTTAATTTTGATACACAAAATTTATACCAAGTTGGTATACAAATAAACTTCATTCTCATCCGTAACTTTGCACCCTATAGACACAGGGGAACAAAGATGCTATGAGTGAGGAAAACTCAAAGTATTACTGCAACTGAGTAAGTAAAATACTTTTGTTATTTCCACTGACTATACCAAAATCAGGTATAACAATTGAAGTTTTGAACTATTTGAGCTATAGAGGAATCTTTGGATTGAGTGTGGTGTTTCTCTATGGTTGGCGTAGACGCAAAGCGGCTTGTCGTCAGACATCGCTAAAATTATTGCCAATAAGATAATTGACTGCTAACACGCAAAATTAACACTCAACAATTCTATGAATAAATTAATCTGACAAAATCACGTAATAATAGTTACTCTGCCAGTATCAATATCGTAACAAGCGCCAATAATTTTGAGTTTGCCAACGCTTACCAATTTTGCCAAAATCGTTGATTTTTTTGCCAATTTTTCAACCTGATATTGGATATTGGCAAGAACCGCATCCTCTTGAATATCGCCCGCTGTTAATTTTACCCTTTCTACGGCTGGTTTGATGCCCTCAACAACAAAGTCCATTTTACCCGGAAGTGGCTTGTTCTTGATTGCCTGGGCGACTGCACCGCATCCTCTATGACCTAAAATCAGAATTAGTTGAGAACCCAATACTGTTGTAGAATATTCTAGGTTGCCTGTAACCAAATCATTGACAACATTACCAGCGACTCGCACCACAAATAAATTTCCAAGTCCTTGATCGAAGATAATTTCTGGTGGTACTCTAGAATCTGCACAGCCCAATACAGATGCAAAGGGATGCTGTGTTAAGATGAGCGATCGCAAACGTTTCAAACTTTGGTCTGGATAATTACGTTTTTGCTGTACAAATCGTTTATTTCCATTTAACAATCGCCTTAAAGCTACATCAGGACTAACTGAATTAGCATTGACTGGATGAGCATCAGCAACTACAGTTTGTCCATTAACAGCTTGCTGTGTATCCCAAAGCAGTCTAAAACTCGTAGCCATGCCAAAGCCTACCATACCTGCCAGCTTCAAGACATGACGACGCCCGACAAATCCATTAATTCGACTCATCAATCTACCTGACAAAAGCTTGGTCATTGCCAGGAACATATCAAAGTTAAGAGGGATGCAAGAGTACCTTCTTACACGGTTTAAGAGTCATTTAATTTTTGCTTTGTTGGTTGTTAGTTGTTAGTTGTTAGTAGATGGTTGTTGGTTGTTTTAGTCACTACTATCCACTATCCACTAACCACTAACCCTCTGCCTAATGCCTTTTTCCGGCACCAAGATACAATTCACCGACTTTAGGATCATTTAACAAGTCTTGACCGACGCCTGTAATCGCATCGCGTCCAGATTCTAGCACACAACCGCGATGAGCCATTTCCAGGGCTTTACGAGCGTTTTGCTCTACTAATACGATCGCTGTACCACTTTGATTAATTTGTTTAATCTGGTCAAAAACTTGCGTTACCAAAATAGGAGATAATGCTGCTGAAGGTTCATCTAATAGCAGCAAACTGGGTTCTAACATCAAAGCTTTGCCCATTGCTAACATTTGACGTTCCCCTCCAGAAAGTGTACCAGCACGTTGACGACGGCGATCGCTTAATCTAGGAAACATGCTAAATATTTTATCTTTCAACGGCTTTAAAGCAACGTTGCGGACAAAAGCCCCCATTTCTAGGTTCTCTTCCACGCTAAGGGAGGGGAAAACGTTAGCAATTTGCGGTACGTAGCACATTCCCCGCTGCACAATTTGATTAGATTTCAATCCGGCGATATTTTCACCTTTGAAAGTAATTGTACCTGTATGAGGTGTCAAAAGTCCAAAAATCGTTTTTGCCAAAGTGGATTTACCGGCACCGTTGGGACCAATTACTGTAACTAATTCCCCAACTTCCACCCGAAAATTCACACCTTGCAGAATATCCACGTCTTTAATATATCCAGCGCGGACATTTTTAACTTCTAGCAAATAGTCATTAGTCATTGGTCAAAAGTCAACAGTCAAGGGTCAAAAGTCAACAGTCAATGGTCAATGTAGAGACGTTCCGGACCGAACGTCTCTACGAGAGTCAACGGACAAAATATCTTGGACTTTGAACTTTTGACTATTGACTATTGACTATTGACTATTATGGCGTTTTCTGTAAATCCGGTCTTTCTTCGGGAAGGATCGCTCCTTCTACCGGGCATACTTGAAGACATATACCACAATCAATGCAGATAGCAAAGTCAATCCAATACCAATCAGTTCCCTTGGTATTTTTGCCCGCTCCTGGATGAATGCAAGCTACTGGACAAGCATTTACGCAATCTGCAACACCTTCACAGACATTAGTAACAATTGTATGCGGCATAATTCCCTCTTGGATCACTCATAGCTGTATTTAATCAGCTATTTATAGCCTAGCAAGAATACTTAATCATCAATCCAAAGTCCAAAGTCCAAGATATTTTGACCATTGACTCTCGTAGAGACGTTCGGTCCGGAACGTCTCTACCTTGACTATTGACTATTGACTATTGACTCAATTCTCGGCGATCCATCAGCTTGAATCCAGACAATTTGGGGAATTTGGCGATCGCGTACATATTCCCGAATTGCTTCTGCATCACGTTCCCCCAAGTCGATTTCTACCCGCACTAATTCTGTAGCAGAGCGCAGTTTTTGCGCGTAAGCAAACGCCGCAGCGTAAGCATCGTCTGTCTCTGCTACTACTAAATAGTTGGTGGCTGGGGTGGTTTGCGGTAAATACTTATTTAATAACAAAAATTGGTATAAATCTTCAATATTCAGTGCAAAGCCAATACCGGGAATGTTTTCTTTTTGGGGATGATATAGTCCCAAAAGCTGGTCATAGCGACCACCTCGCCCTAAAACCCGCGCTTGCATTTCACTATCAGTGACAACTTCAAACACAATGCCGGTGTAATAATCGATAGTTTGAATTAAGCTGAGGTCAAGAATTAACGGGAAATCCCCTTTGGATTCTAGTAATTCTACCAGAGATTTGAGATCATTTACCGCCGCTTGCTGTTCGGCATCTAATCCTAAATTGCTGACTTTTTCTAAAACATCTGCTGGTTTTCCGCGCAAATCTAAGATGATTCTGGCGCGTTGCTTGAGTTCATCGCTTAAGGGTAAACTATCGAGAGCAATACGATCTAAATTAGCGATCGCACTTCTGACTGTAGCTTGGAGATTTGGGGGAAAAGCCGATAAAAGCGATCGCGTGATTCCCGCTTCGCCTAAAATTAAATGCCAATGTGAAATCGAAAGTGCTTGCAGACAATCAGCCACCAAAAGTAGCACCTCTGCATTTCCCAACAATCCCCCACCACCAAGTAACTCTACCCCAGCTTGATAAAATTCTTGCTGGCGATTGTGCCGACTTTCATTCGTGCGGCGGAACACATTGGCATTATAATACAGCCGTTGGGGATAACTAACACCAGCCATGCGTGTCACAGCGGTACGGGCAATTGAGGCTGTGAGTTCTGGACGCAAGCCTAATTCTTCATCTTCGGAATTTTGCAGTTGAATCACTCCTCGGCGTTGAATTGCTTCTCCCGCCATGAGAGTATCCATGCGTTCTAAAGTTGAGGTGATAATTCTGTGATATCCCCAACGGTGAAACACTTGTTGTAACCTATCTTCAATCCAGCGTTTTTGAGCCACATCTAAGGGTAACAAATCCCTTGCACCTGCTGCTGGTTGATACACCATTATTTTTTCTTCCCACCAAACAAACCACCAAATAAACCACCATTGCCAGATTTATCTGATTGCTTACCCCCATTATTTGAGGATGAAGTCAGTTTAGAACCACCTGGTTTTTGTCCCAAAGCCTGTTCTAGTACGCGTTTACCCTTCAATGCCGTTTCGTCATTGGGGTCTAGTTGCAGAGCGCGGTCAAAGTGAACCTTTGCCATTGTGCTTTGATTTTGCTTCAAATACACCACTCCAATCAAACTATGACAGCGACTATTATGAGGCTCTAGTTTTATGGCATCTTGCAATTCTACCCTAGCTTGTGCCAATTGATTTTTTCCGAGCAATTCTTGGGCGCGACGCAAATATTGAATCGCAGCAGATTCTTCTTTTGGTGGTGCTGGTGGGGCAGCCGGAGGTTTCTTTGTGGCTGTATTTGGGGTAGGTACACCTGTGTTAATTTGGGTTACAGGCGCTTGCTGTGAGGCAGATGCAAATGATTTACCCGCAGTCCGCATTAAGTAAACTAAATTTAACTCACTGACATGAGCAACGATTTGTAGTACTTTTTCTAAAGAGTCATATTCAGTTTCGGCAATTTTAGCGATCGCACTTTTATATACGTGCTCTACATTTGGTACACTAGCTAACTGCCGAGCCAAATCAGTATTCAGTTCCACCGAAGACGATTCTTGTACCAAGCGTTTGCCCATTTGCGACAAAACTACCATATATTCTCCACGCGTGCGATCGGCTGACAGTTTTTCGTAAGCAGGATTAACCCACTTTGACAACAGTTCAGTAGCTAGTTGTTTCTCCGCAGCGCTAGCAGTAGGATTACTATCAGGGTGCAGACGACGAGCGATTTTCAAATAACGTTTACGGATATCTTTGACATCCGCATCCACGGAAACGCACAAAATTGCGTGATAATCGATGAAATCGTATTTAAACAGTCCACGATCTATTTTCCAAGACATATACAGCGAAGCTTTGCACCAGGCAGTCCATTAGATTTCACTAGTGTACTTTGCTTTACTAGAATGGCTATAAATTTAACACTCTTGGTCAAGAGTCAAGAGTCAATGGTCAATGGTCAAGAGTCAATGGTCAATGGTCAAGAGTCAATAGTTGTTTGTCCCCCTTGTCCCCCTTGTCTCCCTTGTCCCCTTGTCCCCTTATCTCCCCACTCCCCCACTCCTCATCCCCACGCTGACAAAGGGGGAACTCGCTGTAATTCTTGACTTAGGCTGTCGTGGATGTGACCATTAGTAGCGAGAATTCTACCAGACTCAATTTTTAAAGGAGTGCGATCGTAAGCTGTGACTTTACCGCCAGCTTCTTGTAGTAAAATAATGCCAGCGGTAATATCCCAAGGTGAAAGACCTCTTTCCCAATAGCCATCCAAACGTCCGCAGGCGACATGAGCCAAATCTAAAGCTGCGGAACCACTGCGTCTAACTCCTTGGGTTAGGTGGGTGAGGTGACAAAATTCGGCATAATTATTATCGGATGTTTCGCAGCGATCGTAAGCAAATCCCGTAACTAACAAGCTTTTACTTAATTCAGCGGTTTCGGAAACTTTGATAGGACGACGGTTGCGCGTTGCTCCTAAATCTGTGGCACCACGAAATAATTCATCGTGGGAGGGGTCATAAATCACACCAACTTGCGGTACACCATTAATTAACAGCCCAATAGAAACTGCAAAAAAGGGATATTGATGAGCGTAGTTAGTTGTACCATCTAGGGGGTCGATCGCCCAAAGAAATTCATTATCTTGATTTCCTAATTTACCTGATTCTTCCGCTAAAATGGAGTGTTCTGGAAAGTGGCGACGCAAAATATCCAAAATCACCACTTCCGCAGCTTTATCAGCAGCGGTGACTAAATCACCTGGGCGTCCTTTTTCGATAATTGCGCCTTCTAACTTACCCAAGTAACCTTGCAAAACCGCACCGGCAGCTAATGCTGCTTCTGTAGCAATATCTAGGAAAATTTGTAAATTAGTCATAAAATAGGTGGTTAGTTGTTAGTTGCTTGTTTAACTTGTGCGATCGCTAAACCCAATAGACATCTCCAGAAAACAATGTAGAGACGTAGCACTGCTACGTCTAATCAAGGGTTTGGGGCAACGCATAATTAGTTTCTGGAGATGTCTAATAACTCAGCAACCTCTTCCATCGTCATCCCACGCGCTATCATCCGAGGTACGAGTTCCAACTTTAATTCTTCTCGACCTTCTTCTCGACCTTCTGCTTTAGCTTCTTGATAAACCTTAGTTTCTTCTAAATTGACTCCTAACATCGCTTCCACCTCTTCACGGCTCAGGTTAGCAAATTTATAAACAGCGATTGTGGTTATAACATCTATTATGTCATCCTTGGGTAAAACACTTGTCTGTTCTGACTGTACCCGCTCAATTAAACGTTTCGCTTGTTGCACCATTTGACTTTCTGAGGCGATAGTCAAAGGTTTTATAAAGGTTTTATCGATTTTGACGGCGAAACTCAGCGGGAGTCAGACGCATCGGTTTTTCAGGGTTCCAAATACCTTGTTCGGTGAGTCTAGCCCATTGTTGAGCGCGATCTAAAAGTTGGTCGTATTTATGATTAGGCGATCGCGCAACAAATAGCACATTCCCTTGTTTGACTAACTGTTCATTCAACAACACTTTATCTTTCCACACATAAGCCAAAGTCCGCCCAATTTTATCTTTGGCTTGGATGTCAAACTCCAGCTTGACATATTGTTCTGCACCACCAATCATCGTCTCTAACGTATCTTTTGCCGCATCTCCCCACGGACGTTGACGCAAATCTGGTGCCTCTATAGCAACCAACCGCACCTGAGAAATCAAATTGGGTTGCTCTGCCAAGCCTAGCACCTCCAAGGTCTGCCCACTCACCACCCGCGCCACTTTCACCAAGGGCTGATTGTCAATTAGCGGGGTTTTCCGTTGACAACCCATTAGAAGTAACAGGCAAGCTAAAATTATGATTTTAATCATTGCTTAGTTGGTAGTTGGTAGTTGACACTGGATAGTAGTTCATAAAATAGACATCTGGTAGCCTTATATGATGTCCGGTAAATTACTTGTAATGTAAAGACGTTCCGACGGAACGTCTCTACGACGGTAGGTAGGTTTTTATTCCTGTTAATTAAACGGACATGATATTAGACGTAGAGACGTAGCATTGCTACGTCTCTACAAGGGTTTCGGGCAACGCATAATTAAATTCTGGAAATGTCTAACCATCAACTCACAACTCATTAATCTTCTTCTATTGGTAAACCCGCTTTAACTTTACCTTTAGCAAAATAGCGTCCAAACTGAAGTTCATAAACTTCATCTTCGTCTTGTGTCTCGACGTACAAATCAGAACGTGCGTAACTGACACACAACAGCGCATAGCCTTGACGCTGCAAATCTGGTGAAAGTCCCATGGCTTCCGGTTGATAAATGTCTCCTGACAGCACTCGGACAGCGCAAGTGGTACAAGCCCCATTTCGGCAAGAAAAGGGCAGTTCTACCCCTTGTTTCTCGCCGCTGTGCAAGATGTAGCGGTCTTCTGGCACTTCCAAGGTGTATTCTTTACCAGAAGAGCGATCGCGAACTTTAATTGTATATATATCAGACATCTTGATTTGGATAAATGAGCAGTATTGCAATGGCAGCGAGAAAGGTTTTTACCAAATTCCCAATTTTAAAAATATATTTGCATATTTTTAGATTCTATAGTAGGATTAGCAATTGTGGCATCTGGAGAGATGGCCGAGTGGTTTAAGGCGCAGACCTGGAAAGTCTGTTTAGGGAAACTTAACCAGGGTTCGAATCCCTGTCTCTCCGTTTTCAATTTTAGTGGTAAAACAAAGCGCGATGGCACTGGATGTAATTAAGTTTATCCTGAGCGATCGCTTTGAATATGTATGAATCGCGCTTCAAATGAGCCGAACATCAAAAAGTTCGGTTTTTAGGTGTGTATTATTACTAGCTTTTAAATTTATTAATTTGTTAAAATTGCAACTAACCTGATCCATGTATGAATGACAATAATTAGACATAGGAGTGAAAATGAATCAGGACTTACGCACAGATCACGTGTTTCCGTCATTGCGACGCAAGGAAGCAATCTCAAAGTCTTGTTTTCTCCTAACAAGTGCGTAAGTCCTATGAATGTAGAGACGTAGTGCTGCTACGTCTTTACGTCTTTTCTGGAGATGTCGATTCATGTCATGTCAAATATAATATTGTAAAAAAGCATGTCTGACATAATTATACATCCCCAAGCTTCTTATCTGCATAACTTTCTAGAACCTTATGAATTTTTTATAAATAGTTTAATAACACGGCTGACAGACTTTGTAAATAATAGTTCAACTAATGATGTAGCAAATCGCATCTTAGAAATAATTCAATATTCTTCCTCCGCAGATTTAGTTTTGGTTTTACATGATCGCGGTCAAAATAACTGGGTTGTCAAATCACAAAGCAATTTAACTGAAGATATAGAACCAGATACAGATATTGAAACTTTCAAATCAATAATTTTCCCCATTCTTTCGGATAAATCAATATTTGATCTCGGTCATCATGGAAGTTATAAAATCTATGAAACTAAAAACGGTATTCTTAAAGCTCTTGTGATCATACCGCTGCAATCACCACAAACAGCTGAAGTTATGGTTGTTTGCGGTTTAAAACAAGATTCATATTTTTTAGGAGATGCATTCGGCAGAATTTTATCAAGTTTTTATCAAGCTTGCCAGAAAATGCCACTTCAATCTGCATTAATTGAAGCTACTATTCTTGATGATTTAAAGAGAGATTTCGGCTTTGTTTCTGCATCCTTACATCAAAGAAGATTTCAATTATTTCGTGAACATCTGCAACGAATGATTGTATTCTTTGAACCAGTACTGCATTTAGATCCAGAAGACTTATTTATTAGTGGTTGGGAAGCTTTAGCAAGAAATCCAGATACTTTAATTGCTCCTTCTGATTTATTTGAAGCAGCAGAATTATGGCGACATGATTTCATTGTTGAACTCGATCAATATTTTCTGATAGTTGCTACAAAAACCTATTTGGAGGCTAGACAAAAAGTAAAACAAAATCGTTCTCATGAAATTGTCCCATTATCAGTTAATGTTTATCCAGAATCTTTGATGCAAACAGCGTACTTTGAAACAGTACGTCAGATTATCAAAGATAAAGTGATTTCACCGAGAAATCTCATATTAGAAATTTCTGAAAAATCCGAAATACCCCATTTTCAGGATGGTATTCGCTTAAAGTCTCCTTTAAACGTTTTCAAAACTAAATTACTAGAATATGTACGCAAATTTCAGATTAGATTTGCCATTGATGATTTTGGAGTTGGCTATGCTTCAGTTTCTCGTTTAGCGGGATTAAATCCATGTCATGTAAAAATTGACCGAGAGATTTTGCATCATCAACCATGTGAAATTATTATTCGCTTTGTTCACGAACTTGTAGGAGCAAATAATTTGAATCCATCCAATGTAATTGTTGAAGGTGTAGATGAGACTATTCCTATTAGTTTGCGGAGATTAAAAGAAATAGGTGTCAGCTATATTCAAGGACATATTGTTGGTAAACCAGAACCAGAAATTTACCGTTTGAGTTTGGAAAAAACAGAGTTGTTGAGAAAGCTGCTTTTAGAAAATAAATGATTTGTAGAGACGATAATTTATCGCGTCTCTGTGCGAAATCAGCAACCTTTATATTGTATAAGATATAGTTGTGGGACGTAATCTTCTTATCCGAACCGTATTGGATCGCATCTTAGGAGCGAAACAGATGATTGTGTTCGGGATGATATAAATGCGATCGCAAACCGACACCTTTGGAGTATCGCCCTTTGCCTACACTTTGCGAAAGTGCAGGACTAATTACGTATAATGTAGTCCGAATCAGATTTTCTTCGGTGGTACAATCTGCCATTTTGTCAAGGGGAACAACCAGAATTTTTTCATCTTGCCAGCCGATTCGATAGCAAATTGCGACTAGGGTATCATCTGGGTAGTGTTCTAGTAGTTTGGCTTGGGAAGACGCGACATGACGCGCACTTAGATACAGACAAAGGCTAGCTTGATGTTGTGCGAGACTGGCTAATTCTTCTGTTGGGGGGACTTGTGTACGTCCGCTGATGCGGGTAAGGATGATAGTTTGAACTAAGCCAGGAACTGTTAACTCAATTTTGAGTTTAGCCGCAGCGGCTTGAAAGGCGCTGATACCTGGTATAACTTCAAAGGGAATATCTGCATCTGCCAAAAGCTGCATTTGTTCGTGGATGGCACTATATAAACTTGGATCACCAGAATGAAGACGAACGACAGATTTATGCGATCGCACTCGTTCGATCATGATTGGTAAAATCTCTTCTAAAGTCTTATTCGCCGTTTGAATAATCTCCGCATCATCACGACAAAGTTCTAAAATCTCTTCGGGGACTAAAGAATCTGCAAATAAAATCACATCAGCACACTTCAGCAGTTTCTGCGCCTTTACCGTTAGTAAATCAGGATCACCAGGACCTGCTCCCACAATATACACTGCTGGTATTAACAAATGACCATACTCTTTTCTACTTTTATTCACAGTATAATTACTCATAAATAATCACATGACAATTCCGCAAAAAATTTTTTTGGCATTTTTTCAGTATCCTTCCGGATAAATACTCTTTGCCTAGTAGAGATGAGTGGTAGATGCACCCTGGTTAAGCCCTAGAGAATACTCTGGGGCATTTTTTATTTTTATTGGTATGAGGTAGAGACGTTCCGGCGGAACGTCTGTACTATGACTCCCCCCAATACGGTTCGGTTAAGGAGGTTATCTTGTTGGGGCAAGCGTTCTTGAGCAGGGGGAGAAGAGGAGCAGGGGGGGGAGAAAAAACTGATTTTTCTTCCCCTGCCTCCCCTGCCTAAGAACGCTTATCCGAACCGTATTGTGATTCCCCCATCTCCCCATCCCCTACCTCCCCATCTCCTCATCTGCGTTAGAGGGGGAAACTACATCAGGTAAAGAGCGTTTAGCTAAGTAAAGCCAAGCTAGCCCAGCTAATCCGAAGAGAATTCCCGTTAAACTTACCAATTGTGCGATTCTTAGTGGTCCGAGCATCAAACTATCAGTCCTTAGACCTTCGATCCAAAAGCGTCCTAAGCTATAAGTTACCCAGTAAACCATAAATAGCGTACCTGTTTTTAGGCGTGGTTGCGATCGCAAACTCCGAAAAAACAAAGTCATCAGCAAAGCGAAAACCATTAAATTCCACAGAGATTCGTAAAGAAAGGTGGGATGGAAATACTCAAAACTAGCCAACTCTGGAGGACGACGTTCTGCCGGAATGTATAGCTTCCAGGGTAAATTAGTCGGACCACCAAAAGCTTCAGAGTTGAAGAAATTGCCCCAGCGCCCCAGCGCTTGTCCTAAAATCAGCGAAGGTGCTACTAAATCTGTTAATTGCCAAAAAGAAATTTGCTTGAGTTTGGCAAAAATTAACGCTGCTATAACCCCACCAATAATTGCACCATGAATCGCAATACCTCCTTGCCAAATGGCAATAATGCGTTCTGGATGCTGGGCATATTCTGCCCACTGAAATAAAACGTAATATATCCGTGCGGCGGGAATTGCCCCAATTACCAGCCAAATTGACAAATCACTCAGCAATTCTGGATTAATATTACGACGTTTTGCCAAATACTGAGAGAGGCTAACGCCAATTAACACAGCTGAGGCAATCAATAAGCCATACCAGCGGATTGTTAAAAATCCAATTTTAACCAGAATCGGTCCTGGAGAAGTAAATTGAAACGCCAAAGGCAAGACGGAAAAATCCAGTGCCATGCAAAAGTACCTATAATATTTTGGATTTTAGATTTTGCGAAAAGTCTGAGGATCGCTTTTCGAGAAGTTTGATGGTCGGTTTCCTGACTTCAAGTGTTGCTAGTAGTCTGTCAAGAACTAATTGACGAATAAATTTTCTGTAGAGACGGCGATTTATCGCGTCTCTCTAAACGTCAAAATGAATTTGACAGACCACTAGTCTCAAAGAATATGGTATTTGGATTTTGTTTCTTTTTTTTGTACATGGCACTCTGCAAAGCCTCAGTTTTCTAGTCTAAGGGTTTAAGGTGTAAAATAATCATCTCCAGAAATTAATGATGCGTTACCACAAAGCCAACAGACGTAGCATTGCTACGTCTCTACATTGATTTTCGGAGATATCTAAATAATCATCCTTTATTTCTAAAGTAAAAATACCGATTCGCGATCTCTGAATCGAGTTCCGATATAATCACCTAAACAACTGTGAAGCATCTAATCTTGTGATTGCCATTTATCCAGGTAGTTTCGATCCCATTACCTTAGGACACCTTGACTTGATCCAACGTGGTAGCAGGTTGTTTAATAAGGTGATTGTCGCTGTGCTGCGTAACCCCAACAAAATGCCCCTGTTTAGCGTGCAACAACGCATAGAACAAATTCGTCTTTCAACAGCACATCTACCTAATGTAGAAGTAGACAGCTTTGATGGTCTAACCGTCAATTATGCCCAAATGCAGCAAGCACAAGTATTGATCCGGGGTTTACGAGCGGTTTCCGACTTTGAAGTAGAGCTACAAATGGCTCATACTAATAAAACCCTTTCTACTCAAATAGAAACTGTTTTTCTGGCTACCTCAAACGAGTATAGTTTTTTAAGTAGTAGTGTAGTAAAAGAGATTGCAAGGTTTGGTGGCTCTATTGATCATCTTGTTCCCCCGCACGTCGCTCTAGATATATACCAATGCTACGCTCACCAACAGACAGTATCGAACCCAATCAAAACGGAAACAACCCAGAACCTCAGGAATTTGCCGATGGAAACTCCGATGGAGACGTTTCCGGAATGGGAAGTGTAGAAATTCAGCAAGAACTCAACCACTTAGAGGAAATGATTCTTTCTAGTTTCCACATTCCCCTAACGCGACGTACCTTAGTGGATGAAGAAAAGCTGCTCGATCAGCTTGATTTTATTCGAGTTTCTTTACCATCTGTTTTTCAAGAAGCTGCCGCGATTGTCGAACAGAAGCAGGAAATTCTTCTGGAAGCCGAAGAGTATGGACAGCAAGTTGTAGAGGCAGCGCAAGCCAAAAGAGCGCAAATTCTAGCTGAAAGTGACATTATCCGACAAGCAGAAAGAGAAGCCCAGATGCTTCGGCAAGAAGTGCAGCAAGAATGTGATGCGATGATGGAAGAGACTCTGGCAGAAATTGAGCGCAAGCGACGTGCTTGTCAGCAAGAGTTGGAGGATATTCGGCAAATTGCGATCGCTCAAGCTCAAGAAATTGAAAATGGCGCCGATACTTATGCTGATAGCGTCTTGGAAAATATCGAGCAAAACCTCAGCGATATGTTGCGAGTTATCCGCAACGGACGCGAACAACTGTATCCAGATACGCAACCACAACGCAATTCATCTCCCGGTAAGAAGAAGTAAGTTAATAAAAATACTTTATTACCACAATTGGTTTTAATTAAACAGGATTATTCATAAATGTTTACTTTAGCCCAAGTTAATATTGGATTAAATATAGCAAGCTTACTAGGAATTATTCATGTTTTACTGGGTACAATTTACTTAATATTAATGGTATTTTTTCTAGTTCAAAGAGCAACTAGATTGACTAATTGGGCATTATCACTTTATATCATCCAGGCAATATTTATACCAGTTTTGATGTTTTTATCTGGGGTGATTTTGATATTTCAAGGTTGGCGCTTAGATCCAATTCTTCAGTTTGGGCAATTTCTATCATTTCTGATAATTATTTATTTCGCCATTAAAGATATTGTAATTAACGCAGTTTATAGAAATAGATAACATCACCCGTAAAGACGTTCCGCCGGAACGTCTTTACAATTTTACGCGAAACATTTAAAGAATATAAGTAAAATCTTCAACCAACATACCAGGAACTATTAAATTTTCTACGTTTCATAAAATTCATAATTATCCCTATGTCTGCTAAATAACTGGAATACTAGTCACGTACCATCTCCGCTATTTTCTCGTTGTTATATTCCATCCAACCAAGTCACTAAATCCTCTTGGCAAGTAAAATCGAATAACGCATCAGTTAAATCTTCCAATTGGGTAGTAGATAATTGACGAATTCGTTCCTCTAGCTGGAGTGTAATCGAACCAAGTTTGCGATTAAGCATACGTAAGATAACTTTTAATTCTCCTTCTTGTCGTCCCTGTAATTGCCAACTGGTAACTATTTCCATCACAACCTCTTGTTTAACTATTTCAAATTTTGCTATCTCCGCTTTAAAAATTTCTTCTTCGGCTAAATTGAGCTTGAGGTAAATATCGACAAAACCCGATATCATTTTCATTTTTGCTGGATTTAACCGCAAAGTTGCCAACAAGCGCAAGCATTCCGATTTGACCTTGGGACGGTCTTTGGGTGCTATATTCATTTTAGCCATAAGAGCGCTGGCGATGGGATTTTCTTGCTGTAAAAAGTCACGCCAGTTTAGCTGGTTGAGTTGAACAATACCATAATCGAAGGTGAGAACCGTTTTATCGGGAAATTCAACGCGATAGAAATTTGTTTGCGTTGTGCGAGGGGTATCAAAGGAAAAAACGGCAATTGGATATACGGGTAATGCGTATTTTTCGTGCAAGCGTGCAAAATATCGAAACATCCTGCGTCCGAAATCTTTTTGGTTGTAGGACTGATTTTCGATATGAATTAGGAAACAAGTATCTTGTCCACGAAACCGCATTTGTGCGACTAAATCAGCTTCGTATTGTTCTCCTTCGGTGACATCGGTGAATATTTCCTTTTCTAAAAATGTTAATGAATCTGGTTCTAGGTACGCAGCTACCTGCGGGAAAAATAATTCTAAAAAATCGATAAAGAATGTTGCAATCAATTCTTTAAAAGGCGGTCGTGGTCAATCATATTCATTTTGCTGCACGGATGAACATGATTTTATCAAATTATGTTTTACTTACCTCATGCCGGAACCATCGTAGAGACGTTCCGCCGGAACGTCTCTACAATTTGGCGCGAAACATTTAAAGAGTATAAGTGAAATCTTCAACCAACATCCCAGGAACCATACTCCCTCCTAGTTGACGACTGTCGTATGTTCCGACTTCGGGAATGAATTCTTGAAAATTGGTGAAGTCTATCAAATTTTCTCCCCAAAAGCGATAGAGACTGTCATCAAAACGCAGATTTTCAATGGGGGCAATGATTTCTCCCTTTTCCACCCAAAAACAAGCATAACGAGTCATGCCTGTGATTCTACCAGTTGGGCGATCGCTCCAATTCAAGTAATGTAAATTCGATACATATAAACCTGTATCTAAACTTGGTAAAATCTGCTCAAATGCTAAATTTCCCATACTTAATTCTGGCGCACGTAATGACTCATTTCCATTAGCACCGTTCGCATTTTTGTCATATTCCTTAGCAGTGCGAGAATTCACCAAGGTATTTACTAACATCCCTTTTTGAATTATAGGTATTTCCGGCTCTGCCATTTCTCCCCATTCATTAAATCGCGGCACCAACCCCCGTTGAAAGTTTTCTTTCAAATTAAATAATCGAGAAAGTTGCTTTTCTTGACGCGATATCGCTGTCAAAGCACTATTTCCTTGTTGAATATCAGCTTCGCTGACACCACCCCAAGAAAGCATCATCAATAAATCAGAAACAGCCGACGGCGCAAAATAAGTTTTATAATTTCCCCGTGGCAATTCTTTCGGGGAATGTGTAAGGAGATTTATTTGCTTTTTCGCATCACTGATTTTCGCTATATAAGCAGTTGAATCCCAATCACTTCCGGCAAAAGTACCTTTTACAGCTTGTCCCGAAGTAGTGAAAATAGAATAATCTAAGGTAAAAGTATCGGTTGCAAATAAATGTTTTTGACCGCTAGAATCACCATAACCTTGAATTACGGAACCCCCAGCATATATCCCAGCAAAATCTAATTCGGCAACTTGTTCTAGTACTGTTGGTACTACCGCTTCTACCGTCAACAATTTACCTGAATGTGTCTCGCGACTGGTATTTGTTCCTGATGGCAAAACTAGATACGGATCGGCGGGTAAATAGGGCAGTTCTTCTCTGAGTTCTTTGAAAGCGTTGTATGCTGTTTGCCAATCTATTTCCCAATTCCCAGTCAAGGGAAACTGGCGAAAACTATTGCGCTGATCTTGCATCAAATTAAGTTCGATCCAACCATCAGCGACACTACCAGTTTGTCGCACTTTGGCGTGATTGAATCGCGTAAATTGGCTGCGTTCGCCGTGTAGTTTTATGGTGAAGTGTTCACTGTCTGTTTTTTTAGTTAAAAGGGTTTCAAGTAATCGATTAAAGCTGATTTCTAAGGTTGATAAATCGTCAATTTTCATGGGCATTTTTTGGGGAGATGAGGGAGTGGGGAAGGCGCGGAGTTGTAGAGACGTTCCGCCGGAACGTCTGTACTAAAGGAGCGGAGGAGCGGAGGCGCGGAGTTCTTCCCGTTGTCCCCCTTGTCTTTCTAGGTGCCACCGCCAAATACTTCGACGTTAGCAAATAAACAAATGGGTGAACCGTGTCCGACGGAAATCGCCTGATTTGGTTCTCCTTTGCCACAGTAAGCTGTGCCGTACATTTGCCAACTGGAGGAGTTTCCTAGTTTGATTAAGCTGTGCCAAAATTCGGGTGTGGTGGCTCGATAATTGGGATTGCGGAGGGTTTTGGTGAGTTTGCCGTTTTCAATTAATTTGGCGTACTCGCAGCCAAACTGAAATTTATAACGTTGGTCATCAATTGACCAAGAACGGTTAGATTCCATGTAAACGCCGTGTTCTATGTCGGCGATGATTTCGTCAAAGGTGGCGTTTCCCGGCTCTAAATTCAAGTTTGCCATGCGATCAATCGCTGGTCTATTCCATGAAGAAGCACGCGCACACGCAACTCCTGGTACACTGGCTCTAGCTTGGCTTTCTAAGCTACCTAAACCGCGCTGAAGTACGCCTTCTTTAATTAAGTATTCCCGTGTTGCTACTGCCCCAGTATCATCAAAACTGTAGCTGGCAAACTCTCCTGGTACGGTGGGGTCAAAGGTGATGTTCATTAACTCAGAACCGTATACTAGATTGCCAAAGTCACTTTTGTTGACAAAGCTGCCACCGGCGTAGTTGCGCTCATCTCCTAAAATGCGATCGATTTCTAGGGGATGTCCGACACTTTCATGGATTTGTAGCATCATTTGGTCTGGTGCTAAAACTAAGTTGGTGCGGGTAGACGGGCATTCGTCCGCTGTCAATAGTTCTATTGCCTGTTCGCCAATTTGCTGCACTCGTTGCCATAATTCTTCTTCTCTTAACAGTTCCATGCCACCTTGGTAACAGTGTGCTTGCCAGCCGTTGTTACTGCGCTGCTGGACGATCGCTCCATCTTGTGCAGTAGCTCCGTAATGAGTGCCTAATGACAAGATTTTTTGATACACCTCTGAACCGTTACTGCTGACAAACCAAGTTTCTTTTTCAGTGGTGGTGGTGGTTGCCGTGGTTTGGACGATTTTATCGTCAACTTTTAAGGTTTTGCAAATACGGATAAGTATATCATTTATTTCTCTTGGACTCAGTGCATCTAATGGTTTAAGAAATGGAGAAATATATTCACCAACGACTTTCGGGCGTTCTTTCGCACTGAAAGGATATATCCACCATTCACTTGCGGCTAGTGCCTGTTTATACGCTTTTTCCGCAGCATCTTGTAAACTGGCAAGATCCAGAGAATTGGTAGCAGCATAACCGAGACAACCATTAACCAAAACTTCCAGCATCACTCCCATAGTGGAGGATTTGCCGTTTGTTTGCGGTAAGGCATCTCGAACATAACAATTATAGTTGTTTTCCTTTACGGCTCTGATACCAATCCAATCAGCGGGAATATTTAGAGAAGCGAGGATGTTTGTTAATTCAGACCACATAATTAAAGTTGTTGGTTGATAGTTGATAGTTGATAGTTGTTGGTTGATAGTTGATAGTTGTTGGTTGTTGGTTGATAGTTGTTGGTTGATAGTTGTTAGTGGTCAAAAAATCTTATAATCCACTAACATTGTACAGACGCGATTAATCGCGTCTCTAACCTTTTTTATCTAATTACGATGCCAGCGGGTTCCCTCACGGCTATCAATTAGGGTAATACCTTGGGAAAGTAGTTCATCACGAATGCGATCGCTCAAAACAAAATTCTTGGCAATCCGCGCATCTTGTCTTTCCTGAATTTTCGCTTCAATTTCGGCATCGCTTAAACCCTTATTCACAGATGTTTCTACTTTCATCTCGGCTTCTAAACCCAAAACACCTGCTAAAGTAACAAGTGTTTGCCACTGTTTAAGTAACTCCAAAGGTGCTGTTTCAGTTTTCCCTTCATGGACAAAAATATTTCGCTCACGTCGCAGTTCTTTGGCTAATTCAAACAGTACTATTAAACCACCAGGGAAATTAAAGTCATTATTTACAGCTTCGATGAAACGTTCAATGAAGGAATTAGGAATTGATGAGTTCTTACTCCCCATTCCCCATCCCAATTGATACCCAAAAAGCAAACCTTCTTTCAGCGTGTGCCAACCGTTGGTTGCTGCCTGAATTGCTTCGTCGGTAAAATCGATTGGTGTGCGATATTGTGCCATCAGGACAAATAACCGCACTGCCATCGGGTCAACGCCTCGATCTAGTAAGTCGCGAATGGTGGTAAAATTACCTAAAGATTTGGACATTTTTTCGCCATCCACCTTCACCATGCCGTTATGCATCCAGTAGCGAGATAACGGTTTGCCTGTGACTGCTTCCGATTGGGCAATTTCATTTTCATGATGGGGGAAAATTAAATCTTCACCACCAGCGTGAATATCGATGGTTTCCCCAAGGCGATCGCGTACCATTGCACTACATTCAATATGCCATCCTGGACGACCTTTGCCCCAAGGTGATTCCCAAGCGGGTTCTCCCGGTTTTGCCGCTTTCCACAAAGCAAAATCAGCCGAATCTTTTTTGCGCTGATACTCAGGATCTTCTAGATCAACTCGTCCACTGGCACCAGCTTGTGAATTTTCTAATTTACGTCCAGAAAGCTTGCCATATTCAGGAAAGGCTCGCACTGAGTAGTAAACATCACCGTTACTTGGGTAAGCGTAGCCTTTATTTTCTAGCTCGTGAATTAGCCGAGTTATGCCATTCATTGTATGGGTAGCGCGGGGATATTCTGAGGCTTCTTTGATATTCAGCCGCGCCATATCCTCAAAATATGCTTTGATAAAGCGATCGGCGATCGTCTCCATCGTTGAGTGTTCTTGCCGCGCTCGATTCAAAATTTTATCATCAACATCAGTAAAATTCTGGACATAGCGCACTTCATAGCCGACAAATTGTAAGTAGCGACGCACTACATCCCAAACTATACAAGCTCTGGCATGACCCAAATGGCAATAATCATAAACCGTCACGCCGCAGTAATACATCTTAACCTTTCCTGGCTCGACTGTTTCAAAAGGTTCTTGACGACGGCTGAGAGTGTTGTAAACGGTTAGGGTCATAACAGAGTAATGCTCTAATGAGAAGATAAGTAATAATAGGGTAAGCAGCTGGGACGGATGTCCAGCATCCCTATGCTAGTGTTTTCTGGACTATCTGCGCTACATTCCTTAATTTTGATTTTTTTTTGACACAGCGCTATGCAATCAGCAGTGACTCCTGACCAATCTCAAGCAATGGATGCACCGAAACAAGGCTTGCCAGTAACAATTATTACTGGCTTCCTCGGTAGTGGAAAGACGACTTTACTTAATCATATTCTCACCAATCAACAGGGTTTGAAAACCGCTGTTTTAGTTAATGAATTTGGTGAAATTGGCATCGACAATGAGTTAATTGTTTCCACTGGCGAGAACATGGTGGAACTGAGTAATGGTTGTATTTGCTGCACCATTAATAATGATTTGGTGGATGCCGTTTACAAAGTTTTAGAACGCGAAGAAAAGCTAGATTATCTAGTTGTCGAAACAACTGGATTAGCAGATCCGCTTCCAGTCGCGCTGACATTTCTGGGTACAGAATTACGCGATTTGACTCGTCTGGATTCGATTATTACGGTGGTAGACGCGGCAAATTACAGCTTGGATTTATTCAACTCCCAAGCAGCTTACAGTCAAATTGCTTATGGTGATGTGATTGTTCTCAACAAAACTGATTTAGTTGATGAAGCGACTTTAAATGAGTTGGAGAAAAAAATAGGGGAAGTTAAAGAAGGAGCAAGAATTCTTCGCACCACGCGATCGCAAGTCCCACTTCCTTTAATTCTCAGCGTTGGTCTGTTTGAGTCTGATAAGTACTTTGACACTGTTGATGAGCATAATCACGACCATCACGACCACGATCATGACCATCACGACCACGACGATCATGACCATTCTACATGCGGTCACGACCATCATGACCACGACCACGAACATCACCACCATCATTCTGACCATTTAGAAAATGATGGTTTTACCTCACTATCTTTCCAAATTGACAAACCTTTGTCTATTAGGAAGTTTCAATATTTCTTAGATAACCAGCTAACTGAGAATATCTTCCGAGCAAAGGGTATTATGTGGTTTGACGAAAGTCCCAACCGTCATATTTTCCACCTTTGCGGTAAGCGCTTTACTATGGATGATGATGAGTGGAAAGGTGAAAAGAAAAATCAGCTAGTTCTCATTGGTCAAAATTTAGATCAAAATCAGTTGCTAGAACAGCTAGAAAAGTGCATTTGTGTTCCTTCCACAAGTCGCGGTCAGGGATTTGGAAAGTAATCTCTAGTCTTTTATAGTTATCTCTGACAATGGCTCTGTTAGTTTCACTTACATGTGAAGACAGAGCCTTTGCTTTGGCATTTTTAAAGTCATTATTGTACCTAAGTAGGTGGTTCAGATTAAATATAAAACCTCACTTGAAACTCCTCTCTTTACACTACGTAAAGAAAAGCTTTTATGCTGGGTGAGGTTTTACGGCAGATTGCGTTTTTATTGAATACACGTAGAGACGAAGCATGTGGAACGTCTCAGAGCGGGTTTTGGATTTTATGCATGTACCTCCTAAGGAGTGAAATATGCTGTATTTTATCAGGACTTGTCGTCAGACATCGCCCTTTACTTCCCCGTATCACTAGCTTCTTCACTTTCCAACCGCTGCACCTGTTCTACAGATAACCCCGTCACTTTCGCTACAATTTCCGGGGATATTCCTTCTCTTAGCAGATTGAGAGCAACAAGCTGAACACCTTCGGCACGACCTTCGGCACGACCTTCGGCACGACCTTGTTCTATAATTTCAGCTTTGAGAGCTTGATAAGTTACTGATTCTTGCATAAGTTCTTCTCGCAGCAATTGTTTAACTACGTCTTTCTCCAATACTAGCCCAGCCAGAATAAACGCTGATGCTGCAACATTACTTTGTGTAGATTGGTCGCTAATGCTAGAAATTTCTTCAGCAACTTGCCTTAATGTTTCAGTCCGGTCATTGGTATTACTTAATACTGCAAAGGGCAACAATCCTGGATGCTCCAAAAATACACTTGTTGGTTGCTCCCAAAGGCAAATGACCTGGAACCTATGAAAGGTTTCTTCTAAAGTGAATGTGGTTTGCTGCACAAGTTGTGAATTTGTTTGTTGCAGATAAATAACTACTTGACGCATTCGCTTGTTCTTAAAACGGCGATACACTCGTAGCCGATAGTCAATCATGCGAAATGGAATATCAACTTTGGGCAAAGTTTGGAATTCCAGGTGCAGCACGACTTCATCAGATTGAAGTAATATCAGCGCATCAGCCCGAATGGGTTCAAGGGAGAGTTCTGAAGGACTTAACTCTGTGAGTGCGATCGGTTCCCCTAGTAGCCAGGTGGCAAAATCACTGGGGAAAGTTTCAGCAAGAAATTTACAGGTATTATCGAACATTATGAGATTATCAGGTATTGACCGTTCAGCCGCTCCAACATTAGCCCAAGACTTATATAATCGTTTTGTCGCCAAGTTGCGGGAAACTGGTTTGCGGGTGGAAACTGGTCAATTTGGGGCGATGATGCAAGTGTCCATTGAAAATGACGGTCCTGTGACTTTATTACTAGAGCGAGAAGGTATATAAGGGTTTATACGTAATTAATAAATATCAGCAACGCTATACTAAGCAGTTCTAAATGATGAGACAATATTAAACTAACCATTACAAAAGTTTAAACTCTCTCATCATGGCTAATATCCAGTTTTCCAGAGGTATTAATGAAGAAGTTATTCCAGAAGTGCGGTTAACGCGATCGCGTACTGGTGACAGTGGTACAGCAACGTTTATTTTCACCAATCCTAAAGCTTTGGCTCAAGATGTTAGTGATGATATCACTGGCATGTATATGATTGACGAGGAAGGCGAAATTATTACTCGTGAAGTGAAAGCTAAATTTCTCAACGGCAAACCAGAAGGATTAGAAGCTGTTCATATAATGAAATCTACCGAAGAATGGGAGCGTTTTATACGCTTTATGACGCGGTATGGCGAGGAAAATGGATTAGAATTGAACAAAGTTTAATCACCCATTGGGCATTGGTAATAATTAGACATCTCCAAAAAAGATGTAGAGACGTAGCGTTGCTACGTCTCTACAAAAGTTTCGAGCAACGCATAATTAGTTTCTTGTCTATTCTTTCCCTTTCCCCTCTTCAACCACTGATTAGCAAAGTGTATGCAACAACCTCATCCTGACTCACCAGAAATGTCAGTAATTTGTGCTGTTATTACAGTTAGCGATACACGCACAAGTGAAACAGACAAAAGTGGACAGCTAATTCAGCAATTACTTCTGAATGCAAATCATGGTGTAGAAGCTTACACGATTATTAAGGATGAACCAGCACAGATTCAAGAGCAAATTCAATTGTTGGGTAAAAACGTTAATTTAGATGTAGTAATTTTCAATGGTGGCACGGGAATTGCACCGAGGGATACAACCTACGATGCGATTGAGAAATTGCTCTCAAAAACCTTACCAGGGTTTGGGGAGCTGTTTCGCTTTCTAAGTTATCAAGAAATTGGTTCGCGAGCGATCGCATCTCGTGCTATTGCTGGTATTTATCAAGATAAATTAATCTTCTCTGTTCCTGGTTCTAGTAATGCTGTGCAGTTGGCGATGTCCAAGTTGATTTTACCGGAGATGGTGCATTTAGTTAGCCAAATGCGGAAACAATAAGATATGAGCGGTTCACCGCTCACTACGAAAAAACCCCTCTTGATAGATGGGGGTTGGAAGATTTTACATTTTTCAAGGTATCAAAATTGAGCGATTCTCCGTAGGAGAGGCTACGCCAACGCCAAACTGATTACGGCTAAAATTGCTGCGATAATATAAAACACGCTAACTACTTGTTGTTCAGACCATCCAGTAAGTTCTAAATGATGGTGTAAGGGTGCCATTTTGAAAAGCCGCTTACCTTTACCATCAGGACCTTTTGTCGCTTTGTAGTAACCAACTTGCGCCATTACTGAAAGGGTTTCGACGAAGAAGATACCGCTAATAATAAATAGTGCTACCAGGCTGTTAGTCATCAATCCTACAGCAGCTAAAGCGCCGCCCAGCGCTAGGGAACCAGTATCTCCCATAAAAACGCGGGCTGGGTTGCGATTATGAGTTAAAAAGCCGAAGCAGCTGCCACTGACAGCAGCACAGAAAACCATCAATGGAAGGGACGTAGGGGCAATGATAACACCTAATGCGAAAATAGCGATCGCTACTGTTCCCGCTGCTAACCCATCAATTCCATCAGTTAAATTAGTGGCGTTACTTTCTGCTACTAAAACAAAACCAGCTAAGGGCCAGAATAGAAATCCTAGCGGTATTGAAAGACCGACAAAAGGCAAAGCAATATTCGTAATATTAGAAGGTTGGTTAAACATTAGCCACAAACAAAACAGTGCTGCAAAACCAACTTGCAAAGCCAGTTTCATATGAGGCGATATACCTTTATTAGACTTACGACGGAGAATTTGCCAATCGTCAATCCAGCCAATCAAACCGTAACTTAGTGTTAATGCGGAAACCGCAAGTACTTCTGTTGAAAAATTAGACCATATACAAGCAATAATCACCGCCACAGGCACAAAGAAAATGCCGCCCATTGTTGGTGTGCCTGCCTTTTTTAAATGAGCTTGGGGACCATCCTCGCGGATGATTTGTCCTGCTTTGAGTGCTTGCAGCCACGGGATCACCCAAAACCCGACGGCACTCGACAATAGCGCAGACAACAATAGTGGCAGGGTTAGCGACATACCCTGCCAAGGCAATCGGTTGCCCATCCAATCTAAACTTAGTGCTGCAACACTTAGTCCTACACCCAATAAAGAGACTAGACTGATGCCAGAAATGTTTAACCCTTGGTCAGGAGATAATTTAGCGTCCACGGATATTTCCCTTCACTCCACACTTGTATTCATTAAATTACGGGGACTATGCCACTCAGCCCCCTACCGACAAATTAATCGTCTTCTACGGGGACATCGTCGTCATCTTCGATATCATAATCAATTCCGCCGTCTTCTACACCCATCAAAGCTTCGACATCATCTTCACCAGATGAAAAATCTGTTTCTTGAACTTCACGCGCTATCAAACGATTATTTGACTGCAACCAGTCCAAGAGCGACAACTCTTGCTTTAATGGAATTACGGCGGCTCGTTGGTTGCGGGGTTCTTCACGTAATGGAGAATTCAACATATCGATGAAGGCACGAAAAGGCTACAGTGATAGACATTAAGAGTCTATCACTTGATATAGGCGAATTTAGTTTATCATTCAACTCTTCCATAGAAAAATCCGTCAAAAAATTTTTATTTAATAGCGGCAAGCGATCGCAATTGTAAATTCTCAATTAATGTTATGCGTTTATACATAGAACATTAATCTCTAATTAATACTGATATCTTTTGAGGTAATGACGCATCATGACAAAGGCAGATTTAATTAATGCAATTGCTTCTACAAATCGGGGAATTTTGGCAACTGAATTAGAAAAGCAGGCTATCTTAGTGGCTCTAGCTAATTTAGAAGATTTAAACCCTACACCTCGTCCAGTTGAAGCTGCTGATTTGCTCAATGGCAATTGGCGACTGCTATACACCACAAGCAAAGGGCTATTAAATCTTGATCGGATACCCTTTTCTAAAGTTGGTCAAATTTACCAGTGTATTCGCGTAGAAACTAATAGCGTTTACAACATAGCCGAAGTTTATGGCTTACCATTACTCGAAGGTTTAGTGAGCGTGGCTGCTAAATTTGAACCAGTTTCCGAGCGTCGCCTCAAAGTAAAATTTGACCGATCTATCATCGGCTTGAAAAAGTTAATCGGCTACAGTAATCCAGAAACTTTTATCCAACAAATTGAAGCTGGTAAAAAATTCACTGCAATTGATTTTCCGATTAAAAGCGGTGAACAGCAAGGCTGGCTAGATATCACCTATCTAGATAACGATCTCCGTATTGGTAGAGGTAATGAGGGTAGTGTGTTTGTCTTAACCAAAGCATAAAATGTTCCTCAAATAGTATTTGCGATTGAACTTAAGCGATTGTAGGTACTTTGTCAAGGGGGTAGTGGGGGAGATGGGGACAGGGGGGGGAAATATTTCTTCTTTCTTACCCTTACCCTTACCCCCTCTTGGGAATTCCCTTTACCCTTTCCCCTTTTCCGGTAAGTCTAATAGACATCTCCGAAACCCTTGTAGAGACGTAGCACTGCTACGTCTCTTGGGGTCAGATAACGCATCATTAATTTATGGAGATGTCTAATCTAATATAGATATAATTCCAAATCACGCTACTTCGATGCCAGTCGCACGTAAGTGGCTCCAAAATCTAAAATTCAAAATTGATGGATAGACGGTCTTTTATACTGGGTACAGGCGCACTGGCATCGCAACTGCTTGTTGGGTGTGCTGACAACAATCAGACGAAATTAAACGTGCAGCTATTGAAAGGCTCTATCCCCGGACAGGTGGTAAATCAATTTAGCAAAAGTTTACAGCAAAAAGCACAATTAAAGTTTGTCCCAGTAGGACAATTGCAGGATTTATTTGATCAATTGGAAACTTGGCAGGGGAAAACCAAAGTTACTGATGGTAAGGGATGGCTTCCCTCGTTCTCATTGCCGCAATTCCAAAAACCCGTTATAGCCGATTTGGTAACGTTGGCAGATTATACACTAAAAGAGGCAATTGAGCAAAAACTGATTCAACCATTGGAAGAATCGCAGCTAAAGCAGTGGTCTAATTTGCCGAAACGCTGGCAAGAATTGGTCAGACGTAATGACCAAGGTAACTTGGATGCTCAAGGAAAAATTTGGGCTGCACCTTACCGCTGGGGTAGTACAGTGATTGTTTATCGTCGCGATAAATTTAAAAAATTGGGTTGGACACCGAGAGATTGGGCTGATTTGTGGCAAAGTGAATTGCGCGATCGCATTTCTCTGCTCGATCAACCACGAGAAGTTATTGGTATAGTTCTCAAGAAGTTAGGAAAATCCTACAACACTGAAAATCTTGATCAAGTGCCTTCCTTGGAAAAGGAATTACGAACCTTAAATAAACAGGTGAAGTTTTACGCTTCTGATAAGTATCTCGAACCTTTAATTATCGGGGATACTTGGTTAGCAGTTGCTTGGTCAAGCGACATAGTGCGGATGCTGACGCGTTATCCAGAAATTGCCGCAATTATCCCCCAGTCAGGAACAGCAATGTGGTCAGATTTGTGGGTACGTCCTGTTGGGGCAAAAAGTCCTTTATCATCTGAGTTTATTGATTTTTGTTGGACTCCCAACATTGCCAAGGAAATCTCTTTGCTGACTAAAACTAATTCGCCAATTTCTAGCGACATTGCGACATCTGACATCCAGGAAACATTACGCAATCTTTTAGTGAGTAATTCTCAATTTTTTGATAAAAATGAATATTTACTGCCTTTATCCGAATCAACGCAAAAGCAGTATCAAGATTTGTTTGCCAGAATCAAAAATGAAGCATAAGGACTGACTCTTTTTCTATAAAGAGCGCCCTAACCCTAGCTTATTCTGACTATCGATCTTTATCATACATAAAATTGGACTTGTATTAAAGTTACAAGTATAAGTTGCTAAACGTTCTTGTTGATAGTTGAAAACCCGGATATTGTAACCGTAATTTCTGGCAAGGCTGCCGACACGATTCACGAAGTTGTATCGTTCTAAATAGTCTAAAATACTCCAAAATTGCTGGTTGACAATAACATCAACCCGTGCTTTTTGTGTACCGGCTGCTGGATATGCTATCCAGTTATCTAGCAACTTGTTCTCAGAGTTTTCTTTTGCCCACCATAAACTAGGAATAGTCAATTGCCCTTGGTTAATGGTGTTAGCTGTAATTACACCTTTTGGATTGTTCAATAAATCTAGTTCTAAAGGAGCGTCAGATGCTTCAGTTTGTGCTATTGATGGTTGACTTGATAAAAGGGAAATCGTGGTGAGGCTAATGCCTAAAAGTAGTGTAATTAATGACTTTTGAGCAACCATTTTATGTTTACGCATAACTTCTACCGTGTTCGACTTCTGTATTTAGCCCATGTTCGCGTAGCCGCGTGCCTCTAGGAGAGCGCAGCGTCTCCGACAGGAGAAGAGAAGCGTGTCCTTTAGGACAAGATGGGCTTTGTTTGTTTAGCCCCAAGCTTTAGCTTGAAGGCAAACTGAAAACCGCTATATTTAGATTTTTTCACACAATCAAACCGAATTCCTATAGGTTTTCATCAATTATTCAAAACCCATTACCCATTACATTTTTTAGACTACCGTTAATTTGTTAATCTAAAATCTTAAATTTAGAGATGAGTTTCAAAAAAAGCTACACTGAGAGCTTTGATACAAGAGTAAGCTGTTGTGTGAACCGGACTAAATGACAAGGATTGTAGCAGACTTTGCCTAAGACCGTCAGCAACAGTCACACTACCCCTAGTTCCAGCATTACCTCTACCCAACAGGTTTTCTGGCTTCCTTAGTTTTTTAAGGAAGTAAGCTGGTATTACAAATTTCCTTCAACAATCAGGGAACACTACAAGTAAGCACCTAAAACTGCTTGGATGAGATTTCAAGATTTATATGAGAAGAAAACAGATTCAGTTTTGTCCGACAGTTTTAAATTAGTTGATGCCAATTTCAATATATCTAAAATGACACTATGAAAATACGTCTACTTTCTAAACTAAAATTTGTTCCATCTCAACTAGTAGCCGTAACAGTAGCACTAACACTACTATTGTTTATTCCTCAAACTTGGCTGAACTGGCAAGCGTACTATAGCTTCGATAATATTACTGAACACGAATTTAAATTACAAAAATTGAGTGATCAAATTACTTATTTAGATGAAGTCTTAACCATGTCAGCTCGCATGAATGCTGCAACCGGAAACTTTGCTTGGGAGCAACGCTATCGTCAATTTGAATCTCAACTGGATGTTGCCATCAAAGAATCTATTAAACTAGCTCCCAAAGCATATAAAAACGAGAATGCCAAAAAAATAGATGCGGCTAATCAAAATTTGGTTTCAATGGAATACGAATCTTTTAAGTTAGTTAGAAACAATCAAAAGGACGCAGCGCAGCTTTTATTATCCAGCCGCGAATATGAGATTCATAAAAAACTTTATGCTGATGGTGTTGCTCAAAGAAATCATAATATTTCATTTGCTTTGCAGCAGGAAGTTACTCAATACCGTCAAAGAATGTTTTGGGCATTTTTAATATCTATCATAAGTTTATTAATTCTGATTCCTGCATGGCTTTTAGTATTACGTTTATTGCAAAAATATTTGACAGCTAAAAAAATATCTCAGACTGCTTTAGAAGAAGCTAATTCTAGCTTAGAAATACAAGTTGCGACAAGAACAGAAAAATTAAACCGAAAAAATATCCAATTACAACAGACACTACAAGAATTGCAGGACACTCAAATACAGCTAATTCAAAGTGAAAAGATGTCTTCATTGGGTCAACTAGTTGCTGGTGTTGCTCATGAAATCAACAACCCAGTTAATTTCATTTATGGCAACTTAATATACTTTAGAAAATATACTCAGGAATTACTAACTTTAATCAACCTATATCAGCAACAAGGTTTTTATCACCCAAAAATAGCTAATTTTATTGATGAAATGGAGCTCAATTTTGTTATAGAAGATTTACCAAAAATTTTAGCCTCAATGGAAGTTGGTGCTGAACGCATCCTTGAGATTGTGCTAACTTTACGAAATTTTTCACGTCTTGATGAAGCAGAAATGAAACCTGTTGATATCCATGAAGGGATTAATAGTACATTATTAATTTTGCAGCATCATCTTGAAAGCTAAACACTGGTATTTGAGTGCAGATTCGTACCTCGGTAAATAAATAGTTGAAGATGAGAGCGTCAAAGCAAAAAAATCAATCTGTGTAAGTCATAAATTATTTGGTTGTTGGATTAAAGCTTGAAAGCGTCCATCGTCACGGATTTTATCAAAATCTGAGTGAGTTTGGATCGTGTGCAAATATTGTTCTGGACAGATAAAAATTGCTTGTTGCAAGTTTTCAATTGCGCTTTCGGTATTATTTTGTAAGGCATAACAGCGAGCTTTATTGTACCAGATTACGTGATCGTTGGGTTGGAATTCAATGGCACGATTGTAACTAGCGATCGCTTCAGAGTAATGTTGTAATTTTTCCCAAGTTATGCCTCGATTTAACCAAGCTTTATAATAATCTGGTTGAATTTCTAAGGTGCGATCAAAGCTGACGATCGCTTTTTCATAACGTCCCCAGTTACTCAAACTCGTACCTCGATTATGCCAAGCCATGACGTTGTTGGGGTCGAATTCAATAGCGCGATCGTAACTGTTAACAGCTTCTTCATAGCGTTCTAACTGTTTGAGGGCATTACCTTTATTATTCCATGCCCAATAAGCATTTGGTTGCAAGTTTGTCGTGCGATCAAAGCTGATAATTGCCTTTTGATAATGTCCCAAGTCGCACAAGGTAATACCGCGATTGTGCCAAATAGTAGCGGAATTGAAGTTAAATTCAAGAGCGCGGTCAAAGCTGTTGAGAGCTTCATCGTGACGTTCTACTTTTCCCAGAGCAATAGCGCGGTTGTGCCAAACCCAGCAAGCATCTGCACGTAATTCTAATGTTAAGTCAAAACAAGCGATCGCATCTGTGTGGTGCCCCAAGCAACCTAAAGCAAAACCTTTTTGCGATAAGGCTTCCGGATAATCTGGCTTACATCTAAGCGCTTTGTCGAAATTGGCGATCGCCTCTTCAAACTTTTCTGCTTTGTTTTGGCGCAATCCTTGCTGAAAATATAATTCCGCTTCTAGGTTGAGGATGATTTTCATAAACCTGGCATCTTCCCTTGGTATGATATTTATTTTCCAGATTCCCAAAAGATAGCATAATTAGAAAAAATATGTTTGTAAAAGCACTCAGCAAATTGCCAAAAACGCATGGTTCCGGCATTTCCAGATGTAGAGACGTTCCGATGGTTTCAGATGTAGAGACGTTCCGCCGGAACGTCTCTACCGGTGTCAAAAATGTGAGATCCTGAAGATAGTTAAGGACGGTCAAGGGAGTCTAAAGAGAATGCAACAACATGGGCAGTCAACGGTTGTAATTACCGGTGCATCCTCAGGAGTCGGTTTGCAAGCCGCAAGGGCGCTTGCCCAAACGGGAAAATGGCATGTGGTGATGGCATGTCGGGATATCCCGAAGACGGAAAAAGCTGCCAAAACTGTAGGAATGTCGCAAGACAGCTACACAATTATGCATCTCGACTTAGCCAGCTTAGAAAGTGTACGACAGTTTGTGAAAAACTTCAGAGAAAGCGGCAAATCTCTGGATGCTTTGGTATGCAATGCTGCTGTGTATCTGCCTTTATTAAAAGAGCCGTTGTACAGCGAAGATGGATATGAGTTGAGCGTTGCGACAAATCATCTCGGACATTTTCTCTTGTGTAATTTAATGCTTGAGGATTTGAAAAAATCTTCAGCTTCCCAACCAAGATTAATTATTTTGGGAACTGTGACGGCAAATCCGAAAGAATTGGGAGGCAAAATTCCGATTCCAGCACCTCCAGATTTAGGAGAACTCCAAGGCTTTGAGGCAGGTTTTAAAGCGCCGATTTCGATGATTAACGGTAAGAAGTTCAAATCAGGCAAAGCTTACAAAGATAGCAAACTTTGCAATGTTTTGACGATGCGAGAATTGCATCGACGTTATCACGAGTCAACTAATATTGTTTTCAGTTCTCTGTATCCTGGATGTGTGGCAACTACGGCTTTGTTTCGCAACCACTATCCGCTGTTTCAGAAAATCTTTCCACTTTTTCAGAAAAATATTACAGGAGGATTTGTCTCTGAAGAATTGGCAGGCGATCGCGTTGCCGAAGTTGTCGCCAATCCCGAATACAATCAATCTGGTATGTATTGGAGTTGGGGAAATCGACAGAAAGAAGGTCGTAAATCTTTTGTGCAAGAGGTTTCTAACGAAGCTAGCGATGATAATAAAGCTGAAAAGCTGTGGGATTTGAGCGCTAAGTTAGTTGGAATTGCATAATATCGACACATATATATAGCAGATTCCGCTTTCATGGAATACAAGAGACGTAGCAGTGCTACGTCTCTACAAGGAGAGGGGTTTTATATATGTACTTCATTTACCTCAAATCTGCTGTATTGATTAGACGTAGGATTGCTACGTCTAATCAAGGTTTTCGGGCAACGCATAATAAAAACACATCTCCAGAAAACAATGTAGAGACGTAGGATTGCTACGTCTAATCAAGGGTTTCGGGCAACGCATAGTTCATTTCCACTCCTATGTCTAAAGAGCGATCGATGTCTATTACAATAGAAAAGATTTTTAATGATGTCCAATAGACATCTCCAGAAAACAATGTAGAGACGTAGCACTGCTACGTCTAATCAAGGGTTTGGGGCAATGCATAGTTAAATTCGGTCGATGTCCAATATATTTTTTAGCCTTAATTAATATTTAAAAGATATGAATTATAGTGTGCAATGGAACTACGGCATCTACGGTATTTTGTTACTTTGGCAGAGGAATTGCATTTTGGACGTGCAGCGGAACGGTTGCATATTGCCCAACCACCTTTAAGTCAACAAATTCGCCAATTAGAGACAGAATTAGGCTTTGAACTATTTCACCGCACTAAAAGAAAAGTGGAGTTAAGCGAAGCAGGACAAGTTTTTCTTGACGAAGTGCAGCAAATATTTAAGCAATTAGAACAGGCAATTCAAGTTGGCAGGCAAACCAGTCGGGGGGAAATGGGACAACTGGTTATTGGCTTTGTTAGTTCTGCTCCGTATAATATTTTACCAAAAATTTTACGAGCATTTCGTGGCAGCGTTCCAGGAGTAAGGTTAGAGTTGCATGAACTAACGACAAATGAACAGTTAAGATGGTTGCGGGAAAGTCGAATTGATGTCGGTTTTGTGCGTCCACCTATAGAAGATGACATATTGAACTTTGAGACAATTTTTCAAGAGTCGTTGATAATAGCATTACCTGATACACATCTGTTAGCAAATCAATGTAATGTTTGTTTACGATCGCTGAAAAATGAACCTTTCATTTTATTTCCGCGTTTGTTAGCACCTGGACTCTACGATTTAATTATCAGTCTTTGTCTACAAGCGGGTTTTAGTCCCAATGTCACACAAGAAGCGATTCAAATGCAAACGATTGTCAGTTTAGTCGCAGGTGGTTTGGGTATTGCGATAGTCCCAGAATCTCTGCAAAATTTGCAACGAACTGGGTTAGTATATAAGGCTGTGAAAGAAGCGACTCCAAAAACAGCGATCGCTATAATTTGGCGAAAAAACGATACATCTGCCACCGTGCAGAAGTTTTTGGAGATAGTGAGACTTATTTGTAGTGAGGACTGAAGTCCTTAATCCGGAAGAGGACTGAAGTCCTCACTACGGTTTACGAAAAGTAGGTTTCGTTTTCGCGTAGGGTGAGGATTTCTACGCCGTCTTCAGTCACAGCTAGGGTATGCTCAAATTGAGCGGATAATTTGCGATCGCGTGTAACAGCTGTCCATTTATCGCTCTTGATCTCAACTTCCCAAGTGCCTTCGTTAATCATTGGTTCGATAGTAAAAACCATCCCCGCTCTCAGACGCTTGCCTCTTCCCCGCGTGCCATAATGAAGAATCTCTGGTGCAGTGTGGAAAACATTACTCACACCATGTCCGGCAAAGTCTCGCACTACAGAAAAGCCTTGGGCTTCTGCGTATTCCTGAATTGCCGCACCAATATCGCCAACTCGCGCTCCTGGTTTCACCTCAGCAATACCTAATCTAAGACATTCTTGTGTCACCTCAACCAGCTTTTTCGCTTTTGGTGATGGCGTACCGACGAAGAACGTTTTCGATGTATCGCCGTGGTAGCCTTCAACTAGTGGTGTAACATCAATATTAATGATATCGCCTTCTTTAAGAATTTGTTTGGCATTAGGTATGCCGTGACAAACTACTTCATTTACACTGGTGCAAATTGACTTGGGAAAACCTCTGTAGCCTAAAGGTGCGCTTTTGGCATTATGTGCCTGTGTCCAACGTTCGGCTTCATCATTGAGTTCCAAAGTGCTAACTCCCGGCTTGACCATTGGTTGAAGATGGTGTAACAATTCAGCTGCCAAACGTCCGGCTTGACGCATTTTATCTATTTCTCTGTGGGATAAAAGAACTATGGTTTCGCTTTTCATATAAATTTAATCTAACTGGGGAATGGTGTAGCGTGGCGGAAATAAAGCTACCGTTCAGAATTCCAAAAGCTCGAATGAGCGAATTGGGCGAATTGGGCGATCGCGTCTTTGACAGAAGAAGGGGTACTACCGATTTTGCGAGATCAACTAAAATGATTGCGTATTTGTTAGCGTGAAATCAACACATTAAAGCTTTTAACTTCAATCTCCTTCCCTTTATAGGGTACGTAGCAGACATTATGGGAAGCAGTGTATTTCCCAGGTATCCATTTACCTGCGACAACAGCATTACAGACATATACGGGTTCACCACCTTTTACGCCATCTGTTCCCCCAGTGATGGCACCTGGGGGTAGATCAAGATCGCTTGTAAGAGGTGCCCAGTGAAAATTATCTACAACGAGTACTTGATACTTATCGTATCCGGATTCGTTTCCGTTGTGAGGCACATAGCATTTTTTCTGTTTTGGAACTAACTTTCCAATACCTACACCGATTGAGCAAACATATAAATTTTCACCATCGAACCCACCGACTACAGCTTTTGGAGGTACATAACCATTTCTTCCAGTTACCCATCTGTAACCTGCTGCTGCTGGTTGAATAGCTGTCATTACAGCCCCCGTAGCTATGACAACCAAAGTTAATCCCATTATCAATTGTTTCTTCATCAGCTTAGTAAATTTTTGAGTATTATAATTAATTAAATAAAGTATAGTCTAATATATACATATATCCTCATTTTGCCGTAAAAGCTGTATGAAGCTCTCAGACTATGCCCAACATCTTGGAATTTCGTACCAAACAGCGTGGCGACATTTTAAGTCAGGAAAAATACCTTACCCAACTCAAAAGCTACCCTCCGGGACAGTGATAGTTGATTATGTCCAAGATTCAAGTATTGCAATGAGGGGTAATGCTGCTATTTACGCTCGTGTCAGCAGTGCTGAGAATAAAGATTATCTAGAGCGTCAAGCACAGTGTTTAACTGCCTACGCAATCGCCAGGGGTTACAAAGTCCAACACATTGTAAAGGAGACTGGGAGCGGATTAAACGACAATCGAAAAAAACTAGAAGCTCTTTTAAAAAAGGATGACTACGAAATATTAATTGTTGAGCATCGTGACCGACTTTGCAGATTTGGAAGTAATTACCTTGATGTCTTGCTTTCCAGATGTGGTGTGACTTTAGATATCGTTAATACAGTTGACGACAAACGCGACGACTTGATGACTGACTTAGTAGGGATAATTACAAGTTTCGCAGCCCGTCTTTACGGACAACGACGCGGAAAACGTAAGACTGAAAAAATCATTGCTACATTACAGGCTACTGATGAATAACTAAAAGAATAGTCAAATATATACAATCATGGTATGGTAGAGAAATGGCATACCAAGTTGAACAACATCAAATTAAACGAGGACATCAGTGGTGGGATTACTGTGCGGAGGTGTGTTTTGCATCTAAAAACCTTTTTAACACCGCTCAATACACTAATCGCCAGAGCTTTATTTATGGTTGTGGTGTATTGACTCAAGCTGAATTAGATAAAATGTTTAACTCAGATATCCATTACAAACAGATTCCCGCGAAAGTCAGCCAACTTGTTTTAAAACAAATTAGTGACTCTTGGCAATCATATTTTAAGGCTTCTTCGGCATGGAAACTTGATTCTTCTAAGTTCACAGGCAAACCAAAAATGCCAGGGTATTTAGATAGAGGTGGACGCAATTTGATTAAGTTCAACACTCAAGCTATTGGTGCAAAAGCCTTTAAGAGTGGTGTTATCGTACCATCAAAGTCACCCATTGAGTTACCTGTGAAACCAGGACTAAAGTTTGAGTCAATGGTTGAAGTTCGCATAGTTCCCAAGACTGGTTGTTATGTAATTGAGGTAGTTTATGACGATGGTAGCAAACTTGCACACATTAATGATACTGGGTTGGCAGCAGCAATAGATGTTGGTATTGACAACTTAGCTACGATTGTTTTTTCTGACCCAAAAATTCAACCGATTGCAATTAATGGTAAGCCATTAAAGTCTGAGAATCAATGGATGAATAAAGAAGTAGAGATATCACAGTTAAAAGGAAAGCGAAATATCGCCATCGTCATGAACGCTTCGACTTTCTCACAAGCCACTGATATCGACTATTTTATCACCAACGCTTCTACATCAATTGTCACACCAGAATGGATAGTTAATACCTATTCTCAAAGAAATTGGGTGGAAGTTTTTTACAGGGAAGCTAAGGGTTGGCTAGGACTAAAAGAATATCAAGTCCGGGACAAAAGAAGTCTACTCCGACATTTTACCTTGGTTTTTTGTGCCTATACTTTTATTCTTTGGCATCAGATGACTGGGGGTTTGAGACGAAGGTGGGCTTCTAAACCTTTGAACACTTTTACTGAAGCTTTAGAAGCCTTCAGAACGGCTATGTCTTATCGTTTTTTTGATTGGTTGACCCATAATCGTGACGTATTTGCCGCTTATAAAGCTAGTTTGGGCTACATTTGGGCTTAATTTTTGTTTAAGTCCCGTTAGGCTCATAAATTATATGGTTTGAGGTTTCTGTAGCGTTAGATTTATTGTATGCACTCAATTATCAAAGATTAATTATTATGAAATTTCAAGTAATTTTCACATTTGATTCAGAATATGAAGGTTACGTTGCTGAGGTTCCTGAATTTCCTGGCTGTGTAAGCCAAGGTAAAAGGTTGGATGAGGCAATTGAAAATATTAAGGATGCTATTATAGGTTATCTTCACGTCCAAACCAAGCATGGCAAACCATACGTAGCTAAAGAATTACAAACCTTTATCGGGGAAGTTTTAGTATAAATGGGACGTTTATCAAATATTTACGTTAAAGAAATTGTTTAAATTTTTGCAAAGTTTGATTCGATAAACAGGAATTACAGTAGATGAATTCCTAGATAATACATGAAAACTAAAAAAAGCGCGTAGTTTACCACCGCAGGCATCGCTATGAATCCACAACTCGCAGATAAAGTCACCACACTCGAAGAACAGCAATTTCTCTTACCTGGTTATTATACTTGGGAAGAATTTGAGAAAATTGAAGCTTTAACGACATCGCCTAGTTTAAGGATAACTTACCTGGATGGATATATACAATTTATGACTCTCGGTGAAGAACATGAAATGCTGAAAAAGGCGATCGCTATTTTGCTAGAAGCATATTTCTTTGAACTCAGTATAAATTTTATCCCTGTAGGTAGCGCTACTCGTCGTTCTCAAGAAAAAGGTGCTTCATTTGAACCTGATGAATCTTATTATTTAGGAGAAAAGAAACAAAATCCCGATTTAGCAATTGAAATTAATATAACCAGTGGCAGCATAGATAAACTAGAAAAATACAAACGTTTTCAAATCACTGAAGTTTGGTTTTGGGAAAATAATCAGTTGTCTTTATATCGACTTCGCGATGATAATTATCAACAGATTTCTCGTAGTGAATTGCTACCAGAATTAAATGTAAATTTCTTCGCAACTTGTGTTTTAATGCCCTCAATACTTGAAGCAAGGACAGAGTTTATTAAAGGAATTCGCTAGTAGTGCTACAGCATATTTCAGGTAAATGAAGTACATGTATAAAACCCAAAACCTTGTAGAGACGTAGCACTGCTACGTCTCTAGGTGTATTCGATTAGATCGATAGGCTGCTGCTGTAACTCAGCTTCTCTATCAACCCACACGTATAAATTAAATAACTAAGAGCGTAGATACCGAAAATACTTTTACCACAGCGTAACTCTTGCTTCATAAGTCTAGATACAATAGTAGCGGGTTAATCTGGAGGACTTGTCTAGTTATGCTGACAAAATGGGCAATAATCCAAAATTAGCGGATTTTACATAATAATGATTGTTATATAATACTAAACAACTCTTTTCGCGAGGATGGGAAAGCTGTGAGGGATGATTTAGAAGGCTTGGAGATTAGCCAAAAGCAACTACAAAAGTTGACAAATCTACCTGTGAAAGACGAATTAAGGATAATTGTTAACCCGATTAAAAGATTGGGACAGTTATTTATAGAAAAAATCAAAGGTTCTGAAGGTGCCACAGTAGTATTTATTGGATTTTCTATATTTGTTTTTAGCTATCTAATATTGGATGTAATGCTTAAAGTATTTGCTACATGGATAACAATTCCTTCATGGATATTGTTTATAATAATAACTTTATTTGGAGGTGGTATAACGCAAAGTATATTATATTTTTGGTGGAAAAAAAGAGGTAAGTTTTTGAGAAAGAATATTACACCATCTTTGGAAATTCTTTTAAATGATGTTGACAGATATAATTCTGTAATTAAAGCAATAGATATTAACGACCAAATAGAAGAAGCTGGCAATCCTGAAGTAACTTTAAAGGAAAGAGAAAAAGTACTTGACGCACTTAAGCTAACCAGAAATGATTTGATTCGCGCTTTGAAAACAGAAAGAGTTTTGAGAGAAAATAAAAATTTTATTATCAAAAATACAGATTTGTTTGCTAACAATTTACCGACTTTATCGGCAATGCAAGTTAGTGAACAAGCTACTGAACATGGAAGGTTATTAAATGAAGCATTGGAAATTGCCTTAGACGTGCAACTTGAAATGAGAAGGTTGCAGAGTCAGGGATAAAAGTCACGCATTCAAAAGTCATATTATGTCCGGCAAATCACAAATATTGTAGAGACGTAGCAGTGCTACGTCTCTACGACGGTTGTAACGTTTTTATTACTGTTAATTAAACGGACATGATATCAAAGGTCAAAAGTCAGATATTTTGCCTTTTACCTTCCTTCCACTCCCCCACTCCTTTTTTCTCTGACACTCTAGCCGCGTACAGTCTAATATAAATAAATATTAAATTAGAGCGATCGCTCATCGGTATGGACTGGAAAGAAATTCAAGGCAATTGGGTGTTAATTCCCCGAAATCCCATCGGTATCATCCATTTCCTGGGTGGTGCATTCGTTGCTACAGCACCTCATCTCACCTACCGTTGGTTATTAGAACAACTGGCGGAAAAAGGCTATGTTGTAATTGCTACGCCATTTGTCAACACATTGGATCATATAGCGATCGCTAAATCTGTAAACTTAAACTTTGATCGCGTTATCGAACGCTTACAGGATTCTTCAGCCTTACGCAAGCGCTACCTCCCCATCTACGGATTGGGACACAGCATGGGTTGTAAACTCCATTTACTCATCGGCAGTACCTTGAGTGTAGAACGCGCAGGTAATATCCTCATATCCTTTAACAACTACGCTGCACGGGATGCTATCCCCTTAGTGGAACAATTTAACACAACCTTTGCGATCGAGTTCACCCCCTCACCGTTGGAAACTAACAAGCTTGTGCAAGAACGCTACAACGTCCGTCGTAACTTGTTAATAAAATTTAGCAATGATACCCTTGACCAATCAGCAGGTTTAAAGGAAATATTACAACAACGCTTTCCAGAGATGGTGACAGTACAAACCCTGCCTGGAAGCCATGTTACACCCTTAGGTCAAGATGTTAAATGGCAACCTGGAGCATCCTTCACTCCCATTGATGCTTTGGGACAGTGGTTTAAGCAAGAAGTTTATCGCGACTTAAATCAACTAAAACGCGCTATGCTCTTGTGGCTGAATCCCCTTTCACCACCATAATGTTTTATAACTGTAAAAAATTGGGAATTTATTTTTCAAAATTTATTATTTACTCTTACCCGTAATTTCCCATGTTTCAAATCGTAGTAATTGATGATGACCGTTCAGTACAAATCCTGCTGAAAAGGATGTTGGAAAAACAGGGTTATGAGGTAATTGCTGCTAGCAACGGTTCTGAAGGAATCGCAAAAGTAATTGCTTGCCAGCCGGCACTAATTATTTGTGATTGGATTATGCCAGGATTAAATGGGCTGGAAGTCTGCCATCATATCAAGACAGATCCGAATTTATCGACAACATTCTTTATTTTATTAACATCTTTAGATTCCGTAGCAGATCGCGTCAAAGGATTAGATGCTGGTGCCGATGATTTTATTGCCAAACCCATTGAGCAGAACGAATTGCAAGCACGAGTAAGAGCAGGATTGCGTCTGCATCAATTAAGTCGAGATTTGCAATCTCAAAAGCTACTTTTAGAAGCGGAAATGGCAGAAGCTGCTGAATATGTGCGTTCTCTTTTGCCTCTACCGATGTCGGAACTCCTCACCATCAATTCTCGCTTTATTCCTTCACGTCAACTTGGTGGCGATTGTTTCGATTACTATTGGCTCGATCCTGATTATATGGCAATTTATTTACTAGATACTGCCGGACATGGACTTAAAGCCGCTCTTCCCTCTATTTCTGTGCTAAATTTACTTCGTTCTCGCGCTCTCAAAAGTCTCAATTACTATCAACCGAGTGAGGTATTAAGAGCGTTAAACGACACTTTCCAGATGAATTATCAAAATGACAAATATTTCACAATCTGGTATGGAGTTTACAACCGCATCAAGCGTCAGTTAATTTACTCTAGTGCTGGTCATCCTCCAGCAATACTAGTATCGGGCAAATCTGTTAATGTTACCGAAGTCAAACAATTAAGAACCCCCGGAATGCCAGTTGGAATGTTTCCGGAAGCAAAATATGTTGATGGATTTTGCAATATTGAAGAGTGCAGCACTCTTTATATCTTTAGTGATGGCGTTTACGAAATCACTAAATCAGATGGTACAATTTGGAGTTTAGATGCTTTCATTCAGATGCTGGTCGAGTTACAACATAGGAGTGAAAGGCAACTCGACGAGGTACTAAATTACCTAACCAATTTAAACTCCAAAGAGGCTTTTGATGATGATTTATCTATTCTCCAAATAAAGTTTGATTAACTAAATTCTGGAGAGTACATTTTGATTAAATTCTTCTTGGCTGGGAAATATTTCAAATACCTTATCCATACCAGTCAGTTCAAATAATATCCTAACTTGTTCATTAATCGAGCAGATAACAAGTTTAATGTCCGCATCTCGTAGAGTTTTGAAGGCTAACACTAAAGCTCCCAGTCCGGAACTATCTATAAAAGTCACATTTTGAAAATCAACTAAGATAATTTTCGCACCGCTGTCTGCAATTTCACTAATTTCTTGGCGAAACTCTTGGGATTCACTGGCATCTAAAATTCCACTGGGTTGAAAGACTTTGATTAAAGGACTCATCATATCTCAGGCAGTTATTGGTATAAATGATACAGCTTTTGAATCTGCATGTATGTATCGATCATAATTCATTTGAATAAATGTTGCAAAATAAAAATAATTAATAATTAATAATTAATAATTAATTCACAACCAGCAATTTGAGATGATAAACAGTCAGGTTGCCCTCGTGAAGTGAGTTTTCTCAGCATGGATGAAAATCTCTTTTTTAGTAGCTGTTTTTTTAAGTCAGGTTGGATGACTTAATAATAACTTCATAAAGAAGTAATGTTACGATTAAGTTTAGACGTTCCGCCGTGCTGTACTAGGACGGTTACGATGTTTTTATTACTGTTAATTAAAGGGACATGATATAATTTATCCTTGGCATAAAGGAATTACAATCATAAATTCAGCGCCGGTTCCTGGTTGTGAAATACATTCCAAAGAGCCGCTATGCCGATCGCTTATAATCTGGTAGCTAATGGAAAGCCCCATCCCAGTTCCTTTCCCAATCGCTTTGGTGGTAAAGAAAGGGTCAAATAATCGCGCTTTTACGGCAGATGGTATACCCAATCCATTATCGGCAATGCTAATTTTGACGCGATCGCCCTCCAGAAGTTCCGTACAAATACGAATCTGCGGGTTTGTCAATTTTTCAGGCTCATTTACTAACGACTCATCCAAAGCATCGATAGCATTCGCCAAAATATTCATAAATACTTGGTTGAGTTGTCCGGCATAACATTCCACTAAAGGTAAATTAGCATATTCTTTGATCACTTCAATCGCTATACGGTCAGGTTTAACTTTGATGCGATGATCTAAAATCATTAGCGTGCTGTCAAGTCCTTCATGGATATCTACTTTTTTCATCTCTGCTTCATCCATGCGGGAAAAGGTGCGTAGAGATAAGACAATTTCCCGAATGCGCTCTGCACCAACTTTCATTGATTTGAGAAGTTTGCGTAAGTCCTCTATCAAGAAATTTAAGTCTATATCTTCAATTAATTCTTGAATTTCGGGAACCGGATCGCCATAATGTTGCTCATATAACTGTACTAATCTTAATAAATCTTCGATGTAGTTGTTAGCAAAAGTAAGGTTGCCGAAAATAAAATTGACAGGGTTATTGATTTCGTGAGCAACACCTGCTAAAAGTTGACCTAAACCAGACATTTTCTCGCTTTGAATAAGTTGTATTTGTGTGCGTTGAAGTTCTTTGAGAGTGTTTTGTAGGTCTTCTGCTTGTTGCTTTAACTGAATTTCTACTCGTTTGCGATCGCTAATATTAAATGTTGTCCCCACCAATCGATAAATTCTACCTTCGCTGTCTTCAAGGGGATTAATTGTAGTCAACCACCAACTTTCTTCACCAAAGAAAGTCAAGCATTCTTCATAACTAATAGACTTAGCTGCTTCTTGGCAGCTTACGAAGTTCCGACGCACTTCTGCACCTTCAATTGCACCATGTACAGACTCAGGTGTTTTACCTATTACCTCAGCGCTACTTAGTCCACTGGCGCGTTCTGTAGCTGCGCTCCAACCAACATAGCAAAAGTCACCATCTTTGAGAACATCGATCACAAATATAGGATTTTCCGAGCCATCAAAGACTGTGCGAAGGAATTCTTTTTGCTGTTGCAGTTGACTTTCTACTAGTTTGCGTTGCGTAGCTTGCCGATAGGCATAGCTGATGTCTTCGGCTGTAACAAGAATACCTACCACATTACCCTCAGCATCCAGCAGAGGAATTTTATTAGTATCTACCCATCCTTCCTTGCCATCAGCCGTCTTTAGTGGCTCAATGATATGTAATTCTGCCACACCAGATTCCATCACACGGCGATCGCATTCTCGAAACCACTCAGTTTCTTCTTTTTTCCAAGGCAAATCATAGTCACTCTTGCCAATAATATTTTCTGGCAAACCTAAACCTGCAATAGAGGCAAATTTTTGGTTACAGCCAAGAAATAGAGAATTTCTGTCTTTCCAAAAAATTAACTGCGGGATGCTATCCATTGCCAACTGCAAAAACTGTTCTGACGATCGCAGTTGATTTTCTATCTCGATGCGTTTTTTAATTTCTTCCTTCAACTCAACAACCATGCGATTGAGTTCAGCAGTGCGTTCTTCTACCCTGGCTTCTAATTCCTCATTTAATTCCTGTCTCGGTGGACAATTATTGCTGAGTACATTTATTTGAGACACAGACTCATTTCTGTTGTTATCGTTTTGCATACTCTAAGTCCTTTGTGCTAGCGTTACATCCACCAATAGAAGTAAATTCGATACACCATTGTTGTAACTTTCAAGGCGATCGCTTCTAGTTTACTATTCCCAATCTTTTTAATTTGTCAACATTTTAATTAGACATCGACCGAATTGAACTATGCGTTGTCCCAAACCCTTGTAGAGACGTAGCACAGAATAGTCTCTACATTGTTTTCTGGAGATGTCTATTGGTATTAGTGGTTAGTTGATGGTTGTGAGGATAATCCCCCTTGTCCCCCTTGTCCCCCCCCTCTCCCCTCTCTCAAACTAAACTGACTTTAGCTCGATAAAGCAACCTATCACCTTGACGGTAGCCTGTATAACGTATCTTGACTTTTTCTCCAGGTTGTGCAGTGCCTTCCATCAATTGATGTATCTGGGGATCATAGGATAATTCTGCTCCCACGGGTGCGATCGCTTCCACTTTCCATTCTTGTAATAATTTTTCTAAAGGTTTTTGTACCAAAGGCAATATTTTTACCGCTGCTAGCTGCGGATTTTCTTGCGCTTTGTGTGCTGCGGTGGGAAACTGCAATAACAAAGACTCTAGCAATTGCAAACTCGTCTGCTGAAACTCACAAAGCAATACTTCCCGCTGTTGTTCTAATTGCACAAGCGATCGCTCATACTCTATTTTTAAATTTGTTATTTCTTGTAATAATTCTTGATTTGATGCAGTCTCTTTCACCAACTCCACCTGAGAAAAAGTTGTGATTAATTCACTCAACGTCATCTGTAACACTTGCGACAGCTTAAGCAGTATCTCCACTCGCATCTGCGTCACCTCTCCCCGTCGCAACCGCAAAATTTGCCGCTCTGAAACACCAGCAGCTTGACTCAAAGCTTTAAAACTAGAAACACCCACACGTTGCATTAAATTTTGCAACGTATGAGTAAAATTTAACGAAAATACCTCATTCATGCTTCGTAGTAAGCGCTTCAGCGCTTAATATCATTCTTCCAGCAAACTTCTCAACATCCAAGCAGTCTTTTCATGAACCTGCATCCGTTGAGTCAACAAATCCGCTGTCGGTTCGTCATTCACCTCTTCTACCACAGCAAAAATAGAACGTGCAGTTCGCACCACAGCTTCTTGTCCTTCCACTAACAACTTAATCATGTCGGTAGCTTTAGGAACTCCTGGAGTTTCGGCGATGGAACTCAGTTTGGCATATTCGCTATAAGTTCCCGGTGCAGGATAACCCAGCGCTCTGATGCGTTCGGCAATTAAATCAACTGCTAGAGCTAACTCTGTATACTGTGTCTCAAACATGAGATGTAAAGTTTGAAACATCGGACCTTTGACATTCCAGTGGAAATTATGAGTTTTCAGATACAGCGTATAAGTGTCAGCTAACAGATGCGATAATCCATCGGCAATTTTAGCCCGACTGGTATCGTCAATACCGATATTTACGTTTTTGGGTGTTTCTTGTGTTTGCATAAAATTCTCCGGATTATTGGTTATTCGTTAGGGGTTACTTGTTGGGGGTTAGTGGATGGTGGTTAGTTGGAGCGTGGATAGTGCTCAAGCAATATTGATGCTCCAACTATTAAACTTTACCGAAAAGGGGAAAGGTTAAACGGAAAAGGGACTCATTAAGAACAAAAAAGAACCTTTGCTCTTTCCCCTTTCCCCTTTCCCCCTCTTTTTCATGCCAAGTGCATTTTCAAAACGCTCTTGGGTGCTTTGCGGACTCTAGCTAAGACTGTTTCTTTGCCTAAGCGCTGACAAGCTTCGTAACGATGGCAACCTGAAAAGCCATAATACTGTCCATCTACTTCTAGGACATCTATCGGTTCTTGCTGCCCAAGAGCTTGAATTGATTCCATTAAGTCTTGCACTTTTTGCGGATCGGTGGCACGGGGTAAAGGACGTTTTATCTGATTTAGCGGAATTTCTTGTACCCTAACCATAGGGGATATCCTTGTCTAGTTCTTTTTTTGTGTTTCTACGTAAATCATAGTCGTTATGACTTCGTTTTGCAAGTTTTTCATGCAAAACAAGTAATGATATCATTAGGTAACTTATGCGACAAAACCACTACGCTGTCAAGCAAATTGATCGTTCACCCCAAAGTCTGACTGGGAGCAGAATCAAGTTAGTTCCGATGAAAATCACCTTATCGGGGTTTTCTTACACAGTATTGACGATATTTTGCTTATTGGGGCTGACTGGCGCATCAAGTCCTGGGAGCAAAACAAAAGATGTAGAATTAAGAATTGGGATTGTGCAGCGATTTGGAGATAAACCGACACAGCAGCTGCAACTAGAGCCGACAAAAGGCGATCGCTTAAAACTGAAATTTACGACAAACAAAACAGAGCAAACCCTAGTTACCGCAAATCCGGTAAAACTGGAAACAGTTATGCAAGCTTTACCTCAACCAATAGTTGAGGAGAAAGTAGTTTTAGGCACTTTCCGTACCTTTGAAACTGCGGAAGACAACGCCCAAGGCTGGCGGAAAAAGGGAATACAAGTAGAAATAGCCCAGCCAGAACGCTGGGAAGTTTGGGCGAAACGTGATGTATACAAAACTCCGTTATTGCGGCGCTTGTTATTGCAAAGTGTGCAAAAAAATACAAAGGCAACTACAGTATACATCGACACCCAAATTCTCAAACAAGTGCCGCGAGTGAGTTGGGTAGTAAATGGCAAGCGCTATAGCCCAAATAATTTAGAAATTAGCACCGATAAAAACTTGATTCGGGTGAGTGAAGGTAAAAAACCAGAAAATGCTCGTCTTTATCCAGGTCGGTTGGAGTTACAATCAAATGCCTATGGTACTTACACTTTAGTCAACGAAGTGCCTTTAGAAGCGTATTTGCGCGGCGTTGTGCCTTATGAAATCGGCAATTCAGCCCCTGTAGCCTCTCTAGAAGCCCAAGCGATTTTGGCGCGGACTTACGTTTTGCGGAATGTACGGAGATTTGAAGTAGATAATTATCAATTATGTGCGGACACTCACTGCCAAGTTTATTATGGGCTGAATGACGTTTCTCCTGCCACAGATAAAGCGATCGCCACCACAAGGGGGATGGTACTAACTTATAAAAATGAGCTAGTGGATGCATTATATTCTTCCACCACAGGCGGTGTGACAGCTTCCTTTAGCGATGTTTGGAATGGCGACGATCGCCCATATTTACGACCGGTGCTGGATGCAGCGGTTAATTTTTGGAGCTTATCGGATGAGAGTTTAGCTTCCGAAGAGAACTTTCAGCGGTTTATCAGTCGCAAAGAAGGATTTAACGAAAGCGATTTCGACCTGTTTCGCTGGCGGAAAGAAAGTAAACTTGAAGACATTACCAAAGGCTTGCAGAAATTTCTGACAGTGAAAAAGAGTCCCTTTGCCAAGTTTAAAACCGTTAAAGAGATGACGGTAGTAGAGCGCAGTCAAAGCGGACGCATACTCAAACTAAATGTCAAAACTGATATTGGCACTTTTAGTTTACATAAAGATGAAGTTCGCAGCGCCTTTGCCGCACCCAGAAGTACACTTTTTTATCTGCAAGCCTTGAATAAAGGCGAACCTGGTCTGTGGGGGTATGCTTTTATTGGGGGTGGTTTAGGACATGGAGTTGGTTTGAGTCAAACTGGCGCCCAAACTTTAGCTAAACTGGGTTGGGCAAGTGCCAAAATCCTCCAATTCTACTATCCCGACACTCAAATTCAAATTTTGAGCAGCAACATTAAGCCTTAGTACGAATTCCCGCGTCAACGGGAAGAGCGCTCTTCCCGTTGACAAAATACAAATGTGTACCTTTTGTCAGTTGGTTCGCTAATTTAATTATCATTATTAATAAATATTGAAAAACTACAATAAAGTACTGCCATACACTCATGTTAGCATACTTGAATAAAAGTCAATAAACGTTAGCAAAGAGTTAACTAGTTAACGTCCTCTGTTAACTCTTCGAGATATTTTTTTCCGAGTTTCCTGGTTCAAGAGGTTGCTTGAGCGATCGCCGCCTTCGGGTCATTGGACTTCTCGTAATAGGGATACAAAAATGTAGCGTAAGCCACATCGTGAAAAAACAGCTTGAAAGATAGTTCCAAGTCTTGGGTATTGTAATTAATCGGCGAACCCACGATAACTTCGATTTTAACTGCAACAGCAGAAGTCCCACATCTGTACTGTACTCAGTCAGTGTGGGATGAATGCGCGTGAGTAAGGAACTGACCAACAAGCGATATTGAATGCAGTTCAATTAGTATCGTTGGTCGGTGACGAACGAACCTTTTCTGAGTTAAGTGAATCTATCCAGTCTTCTACTAGAGATGTAATAGTTTTGTCTTTCTTTGCAGCATAGGTTTGCAACACTAACAGTCTTCTTTCGCTAATTCTCAAGCTTAGTCTTTTATTTTTCATGGCGGGTGTTCATTGGCTATCCTTTATGTTATCATACCGATAGGTCGAAACAAAGGGAACAAAATGAGAACATCTTATCAATACCGACTAAAGCCAACTAAAAAGCAAGCTGAAATTATCGACAACACATTAGATATGCTGCGTTGCCAGTACAATTATCAGCTTGTTCAAAGGTTCGATTGGTACGAGCAAAACCGTTGCTCTATAGATAGATGTTCTCTTGTTGTTTGCCATATTCCAGAGTTAAAAGACAAACCTAATAGGTTTAGTCAGCAAGCGACGTTAACCCAGCTAAAGAAAGACCGTCCTTGGTACAAAAATACCCACTCTCAAGTTCTACAGGAAGTCCCAAAAAAAGTTGAGATAGCTTTTGACCGTTGGCTAAAAGGTGATGCCAATGGCAAGCGTAGTGGCAAACCGAGATTCAAGGGTAAAGGGCAATACAAGACTTTCACTTATCCACAATTCAAAAGGGAACATCTTAATAACGAAAAAATAACATTATCTAAAATAGGCACAGTCAAAGTAATTATTCATCGCCAAGTGCCGGATGGTTTTGACATCAAGACAGTTGCTATAACAAAAAAAGCGGATGGCTATTACGTAAGTCTGAGCGTAGAAGATAAAACTGTACCGACAATTAAGCCTGATTTTGATGTCAATAATATTGTTGGCATCGATGTAGGATTGATTGATTTTATTGTTACTTCTGACGATGAAAGAATTGCTGCACCAAAGTTTTTTCGTAAAGCTGAACGTAAATTAAAGTCGGCACAGCGCAGAGTATCAAGACGTAAAAAGGGTTCTAATCGTCGTAAAAAAGCTATTCAGAAGTTGGGTAAACAGCACAAAAAAGTAGCTGATACTCGTAAAGATTTTCATTTCAAGACGGCTAACAACTTACTCAAAAAGTATGATGTTATAGCTGTAGAAAAACTGAATATTAAAGGACTTGCTAGAACGAGACTGGCTAAAAGTATTAATGATGCTGGATGGGGACAATTCTTGTCAATATTAAAAGTCAAAGCCGAAAATGCTGGACTTTTGGTAGTAGAAATAAACCCAAATGGTACAAGTCAAGAATGCTCTAGTTGTGGTCATATAGTCAAAAAGGCACTGTCAGAAAGAACGCACAATTGTCCTAATTGTAAGGTTAGCTTGTGCAGGGATCTGAATGCCTCTATAAACATAAAGGCGCGTGGGACACACGCCCTCAAAGCTCAATCAATGTCTTCATAGAAGAGTCATTGAGAAGCCCACACTCACCCGGAGGGGAGTGTGTGGAGCATGTCACTATCCCAGTATTTTTAGAAAAATGCAAGGACAGTTGCAAAAAAAGCAGACACAGTAGAGAAATTATTTTTCCCCATTTGTGCTGCTTCTTTTATTTACCTGTCTCTACGTGCGCGATCGCTTTTGTTTTTATCGTAGACTTACTGAAACGCCAAACTCTTAGTAAAGTTCTTCTTCTTTGTGGGTTTCGATTGTGCAGTCTCCGGTTGGGTAAGCCACACAAGTCAGAATATATCCACCTTCCATTTGGTCGTCATCTAAGAAAGACTGGTCAGACTGGTCTGGAGCAGCACCGGATACTAGCTTACCAGCACAGGTTGAACAAGCACCAGCGCGACAAGAATAAGGTAGGTCAAGACCCGCTTCTTCAGCAGCGTCTAGAATATAGGTATCATCAGCAACGTCGATGGTTTGGTTAAGACCTTCAGCTGCGTTGACTAGTGTCACTTTAAAAGTTGGCATTTTTTAATCCTCTCTTTTGCAGACCGTATAAGTTATCCTAAAGCAAACTGTCGGCTGAACTGACTACTTCAGCCGTTTATTCAAATTTGCTTCAATTCTGATACTACGAGAAAAACTAAACGATGTAACTGGAATTTGAACGCGATTAGTAATGAAATTTAGTTAGTTAATCCTGATGAGTTTTACTTATATATTTTTCCTGAGATGGATGCTACCAGAAAGGACTATAATCTAGAAAAATCAGGAATTTATGGACAAATCACTCTCGTTTACGGAAATTGCCATTGGCGGATCAGCTCTGCTGAAAGGTTTAGAAGTTTACTAAAGCGTTATAAACGGCTGAAGCAATTAACTCAGTCCTATACAGAAAATCGATAAACTGAATTGGGAAGTATATGTACGATTCATCGGCTTTTGTGGAAAAAGCAAGTTTGGGCGTGGGTTTGATTGGTACAGGGTATGTGGCAAAATTAAGATCTGAAGCATTTGTTCATGATGAGCGATCGCATCTACTTGCCTTTGTTGGTAACACAAAAGAAAAAACAGCATCTCTAGCTTCACACTACCAAGCAGAAGCCATGAGTTCTTGCCAACAGCTACTAGAACGCGAAGATATAGATTTGGTGGTAATTTGTAATGTAAATCGAGATCATGGAGCGATCGCTAAAAAAGCACTCCAAGCTGGCAAACATGTAATTGTCGAATATCCCCTGTCTTTAGATGTGGTAGAAGCAGAAGAACTCGTTGCCTTAGCCAAAGCTCAAAATAAACTTCTCCATGTCGAACATATTGAACTTTTAGGCGGTTTGCATTTAGCTTTAAAGCAATATCTACCACAACTTGGGGAATTGTTTTATGTGCGCTACAGCACTATCAAGCCGGAACACCCCGCACCGCGTAAATGGACTTTTAGCCACGATTTATTCGGTTTTCCCTTAATGGGTGCGTTGTCTAGATTACATCGATTCACCGATTTGTTTGGTGAAGTGACCACCGTAAACTGCCATCAACGATTTTGGCAAACAGAAACAGAATATTACCAAAGCTGTTTTTCCATTACTCAACTCTGCTTCAACAGCGGACTTTTAGCCCAAGTAGTTTACGGTAAAGGTGAAACTCTATGGCAAGCAGAACGCAAGTTTGAAGTTCATGGTGAAAATGGTGGGTTAATTTTTGATGGCGATAAAGGAGTTTTAATAGAAAATGGGAAAACAACGCCGATAGAGATTGGTGCAAAACGGGGTTTATTAGCCAAAGACACAAACATGGTGTTAAATCGTCTTTTTAATGGCACTCCTTTGTACGTTACTCCAGAGGCAAGCTTATACACCTTAAAGGTTGCGGATGCCGCAAGGCAAGCAGCCGAGACTGGTTTAACTATGTATATGAATCGTGTCGATGATGCCTAAAAATCTCTCTAATAAGAGTCTGCTGTGTTGATAGTTCCTAATTCAATAGTCAAATATAAGCAGACCCGCTCATATCTTTCAAATCAGGCGCTTTAAACGGCAATACCTTACTTACCTCACGGACGCGAGTGATATTCAAGTTGATCCGTCTGGGATGTGCTACCACACAACCACTATTCCGCCCTACAATCGTCTTGAGTTGCCCGAAAGAGTTAGGAAGTACTTTTCTGCCGATGTTGAAGCCGCCATTAACATCTGCATGAATCACCGTCCCATTACCAGAACGGTATTTTTTCGTTTGATAGCGAACACCTGACGGTAGAGGTAATAGCAAAAATGCTTCATTGCCATAAAGACACCGTTTGTGAAGCCCGGAAACGCCTTGTAACTCGAGGGTTTGCGGCGGCCCTGGAGCGCAAGAGGCAAGACCGTTTAAATAAAAAAATACCGCAAATACACGCATCAAAACGCCAACCTATCAGCGTTCATCTGCGTGCATCTGCGGTTAAAAACTCCGACCTTAATTAATGCACTAACTCAATCCCGCGCTTCGCTAAAGCTTGCGCTGTCAAACCATTAAACGCCATCAACTCACCAGCACTCGCAGTAGTTTCCCCACGCTTCCATGCGAAAGTATCGCGCTTACAAGTACTTCTTAACATAATTGGTTCCAGCATCGCAGAAGCACCACCAGTAACACCAATCAACGCATCACCACCAAATAACTCAGCAAATTCTTCATCATCCAAAAAGCCACCATCGGCTTCAGAACAAGTATCCCAAGCAGTATCATCAGGACGATACAAACGACGGGGATTAATAACAGAAATTATCTTCACACCAATACCTTCAGTTTCTAAGAAAGCTGCCGCTTCAAATACTGGCATTAAAGTCATATCACCAATAACAGCAAAGACAACTTTCTTACTTCCACCTTGATTAGATTCGACTTCATGCAACAACACCGCACCATCGCGTAACCCTTTTTGAGTTTGTTCAAAGGTGGTTCTAATTGGCAAAGGTGACTTACTCGCAGTAATCACAATTCCCTTATTTTTGGTTTTCAATGCCCAGTCATAACAAACTTGGATACTGTTAGCATCAGGTGGAAAAACTGGGAATACATTACCATTTCGCATCATCGAAGCGAAGTAAGCTTCAATTTCTGGACGTTGGTGAGTCCATCCGTTGCGTCCTTGCTCTAAAGCACCTGCTGTAAATAAAGTAATTGTTGAGGGAGTAGGACGCCGCAATTCTGCCATTGCTTGAGTTACCGTTTGGAAAATTGGTAATCCGTTGATGGCAAAAGATTCATAAGAACACCATAAAGTTCTCGCACCCATCAAACATAAACCAACTGCTAAACCTGCACAAGCATCTTCACTTAAAGGTTCATAAACTTGTCCATTTGGTGCTTGGTTGTATAAGTCATCTTTTGTCGGATGGATAATCTTTAATGCTTGATTTATGTTGGCAATTCCTGATGCTTCATTTCCATCAGCGTTGGTGACGAGGAAATTTTGATCTTTCTGTCCAACTATTCCTACTAATCTTCCCATTGATGTTGTAGAAACTTTCGGATCACCACCAACAGCATATTCTTCTAAAGGCAATTCGCCTAATTCTGGTAATTGTAATTCAAATTCTGTGACAACTGTTTTCGCAGCAGGTCCACCACCAGCGCGTTCCGCATTTGTTCGCACTAATTGCCAAGCTTCTGCTGACAATGCACGCCGTTGTAATGCACTTACAATATGAGGAGCATCAAGGGTATCTTTAGGATATAAATTGTGTGATTTTGCACCTAATGCGTGAACTCCTGCACCTTTCAATTGTTTAATGATAAACACAGTAAGTTTACCGCCAAGTGCAGATTTAGCAGCTTTATCTATACCCGTTAATACAGATGAAGTAAAAGCTAATCTTTGTTCAAAGGAAAAGGCAGTACTATCAACATAATCGCCTGTTTGATTTTGGTCGTCAAAGTCTTTGGCATCGACTAATATAACTTCGGCAAAACCGTTACCTTGCCAGTATGCGATCATTTGTTCGTTGGTTTTGAGGGAAACCATGCTATGATGTTCCTGACTGTAACCGTTCCATACCAACACTGGCAAGAAGTTGGTGACAGTTGGAAAAGCAGTATTGAAGTGTGCGATCGCACTGATGATGTACGGTTCACCCAATCCACCATCCCCAACAGTGAAGGGAAACAGCTTATCTTGATGTAGCTTTGCTGCTGACATGGCAAAGTGTTGCCCTTGTCCCAAAGGTCCTGCGGGTGCGAGAATACCGGGAATGTAGCCGGAAAGGTGTCCTAAAAGTCCGTGCTTTTCGCGGAAGCGATCGCGTAACTGTTGTACTGTATAAATGCCCATATCCTCCAACGACCGATCCAAGAACATCGCACTATAAAATCCAGGGGCGTGGTGTCCCACTTCCGTGATAATGTTCTTATGACCCAACATCACCAACGCTGCATAAGCTTCGGCTTGGGAAGCAAATCCACCTGGATGTCCAGAAGCTTTAGAAGCAGTAACTTGTAACGTTAAATAACGCAGGGCATCAGCTGTAAGCAAAGTCTGATATACTGCCGGTGGATCTTCAGGATTAGCGATCGCTACTTTACCAGATTCTATAGCAGGTGTTCCCCCATAAGTTTCAAAACTGGGCAACGCTTCCCCAAAATATTGAATTCCCTCGCAAAAATCCGGAGACGCTGAAGTTGCTTTTGGTGTAATTGCAGTCATGGTCAGTACCTTGTAAATAAAAGGAGATGCTGTAAATGCTTATCCAAGTTAACAAGAATTTTACAACTTTCAGGTTGTAAAAATTTATTGCTATTACGCAACATAAAGATAATTAAATCCAATACAACTTAAATAAAATTAATTATTTTAAGTTTGTTAAAGTAGCAGAACAGGATAAAAACAGCTAATAAAATAAATGAACCTACCAAACGGTCCGCAATCACCTTCGTTTGTACAGATACTGAAGTTCATTATTAATCCTATATCGTTTACGGAAGCCTGTGCTAAACGCTACGGAGATATCTTTACATTGCGGTTGAGAAGTCCCGTAGTTATTGTCAGTAATCCCCAAGCAATACAGCAGATATTGACTAACGATACAAAAGATTTTACGGCTCCATCGACGGGAAACAAGCCTTTTGAACCATTGATGGGAAAGCATTCTGTAATTATGGCAAGCGGTGCGGCACATCGTCGTCAACGTCAATTATTGATGCCGCCGTTTCATGGTGATAGAATGCGAGTTTATGCAGATATTATCAGTGAAATTACTGATAATGTCATGAGTCGGCAAGAAGTAAGCAAACCCTTCTCTGCGCGGGACGCGATGCAAGCTATTACTATGCGGATTATAATGCAAGCTGTGTTTGGACTGTATGAAGGCGATCGCGCTGCCGAACTAGAAAGACTTCTCGGTTTAATTCTGGAAGCGGGAGGAAGCTCCCCCCTAAATGTTGCTTTTCTGATTTTCCCGTTTTTGCAACGCGATTTAGGTCCTTTTAGTCATTGGGGAAAATTTCTCCGCCATCGGGAGCGAGTTAACCAACTACTCTATGCCGAAATTAACGAACGACGAGAACAACCTGATGCAACGCGATCAGATATTCTAAGCTTGCTGATGGCGGCGCGGGACGAGGCGGGAGAACCGATGAGCAATGAAGAGTTACGCGATGAGTTGATGACGCTGTTGATAGCCGGTCATGAAACTACTGCTACTGCTTTAAGTTGGGCGCTATATTGGATTCACAAGCTGCCAGCAGTGCGGGAAAAATTGCTAGAAGAACTTGATAATTTGGGTGAAAATTCGGACACTAACGCAATTATCAAGTTACCATATCTTAACGCTGTTTGCAGCGAAACTTTGCGGATTTATCCGGTGGCGACACTAACTTTTCGCCGAGAGGTAAAAACCCCCGTCTCTTTGTGCGGACACAAGCTTGAATCGGGTACATCGGTGATGGGTTCGATTTATTTGACGCATCACCGCGAAGATTTATATCCAGAACCAAAGCAGTTTAAGCCTGAGCGCTTTTTAGAAAGACAATTTTCTGCTTATGAACATCTGCCTTTTGGGGGAGGTGCTAGGCGCTGTATTGGTATGGCTTTTGCTCAGTTTGAAATGAAGGTGGTATTGGCGAAGATTCTTTCTAATTTTGATTTGGCACTGGTTGATAATGGTGATGTTAAACCGAAACGTCGTGGTTTGGTGACTGGACCAGATCGCCCCATTCAAATGGTTGTTAAGGGTAATCGTCAGGTTAAATATCCCACTTTGACATCTATCTCTGGTTGAGTTTTTAATTGGCAGGTTGTGGAAATTAATTATGCGTTACCTAGAACCTCTAAAGACGTAGCATTGCTACGTCTCTACGAATGTAAAGACGTTACGAAAGGAACGTCTCTAGGAATGTAAAGACGTTCCAGCGGAACGTCTCTACGACGGTAGGTAGGTTTTTACTACTGTTAATTAAACGAATATGACATAACACATTAGACATTTACTTCTGCGTTACTTTGTGCATTTGGATGTTGACAATCTGCTTTTATTTACAATAAAAAGTAATTTATATAACTGCCGATTGATTTAATTTGTGATTAATCTTTTGTAATATTGGTAGAGTTACTTAACTCAATATTGCAATTATGGAAACCTATGATGTCGTTATTATCGGTGCAGGACATAATGGGCTGGTTTGTGCAGCTTATCTGTTAAAAGCTGGTTATAGCGTGTTGTTACTAGAAAAGCGTTCTGTTCCTGGTGGTGCAGCGACAACCGAAGAATGTATACCAGAAGCACCAGGTTTTAAATTTAATCTCTGCGCGATTGACCACGAATTTATTCACCTTGGACCAGTTGTTCAAGAATTAGAATTAGAAAAATATGGTTTGGAATATTTAGAATGCGATCCAGTTACATTTTGTCCTCATCCCGATGGCAAATATTTCTTAGGACATAAATCTTTAGAAAAGACTTGTGTAGAAATTGCTCGTTATAGCGATCGCGATGCCAAAAAATATGCAGAATATACAAAATACTGGCAACACGCGCTTGGGGCAATGATTCCCATGTTCAATGCACCGCCAAAGTCAATTTTAGATATTTTGGGCAACTATGACATCGCCAAGTTGAAAGATTTATTTTCTGTCATTGGTTCCCCATCAAAAACCCTGGACTTTGTTCGTACCATGCTAGGCAGCGCTGAGGATCTCCTCAACGAGTGGTTTGATTCGGAATTTCTCAAAGCACCCCTAGCAAGACTTGCGGCAGAACTCGGTGCGCCGCCATCACAAAAAACCATCGCCATTGGTGCAATAATGATGGCAATGCGTCACGATCCTGGTATGGCTAGACCTCGTGGTGGTACTGGTGCATTGGTGCAAGCTTTAGTTAATTTAGTTACTAGCAAAGGCGGTGTTATCCTCACAGATCAGCACGTTGATAAAGTGATGATTGATGATAAAAAAGCCGTTGGTGTGCGGGTTGCTGGTGGTAAAGAATATCGCGCTAAATACGGCGTAATTTCTAACATTGATGCCAAACGGTTATTTTTGCAAATGACTGATAAAAGCGATATCGATGCGGTCGATCCAGATTTATGGGAAAGATTAGAACGTCGTATTGTTAACAATAACGAAACTATCTTGAAGATAGATTTAGCATTAGATGAACCGCTACGTTTTGAACACCACGAACACAAAGATGAGTATTTAATTGGTTCAATATTAATTGCAGATTCCATCGCTCATGTTGAACAAGCACATAGCAAATGTACCTTGGGAGAGATTCCCGATTCTGACCCATCAATGTATGTGGTGATGCCTAGCGCGTTAGACCCATCATTAGCACCTCCGGGCAAACATACAGTCTGGATTGAGTTTTTTGCCCCTTATCAAATTGCCGGTGCAGAAGGTACTGGTTTGAAAGGTACGGGTTGGACAGATGATTTGAAAAATCAAGTTGCAGATAAAGTAGTTGACAAATTGGCGCAGTATTCACCTAATGTGAAAAACGCCACTATCGCTCGTCGTGTCGAAAGTCCGGCAGAATTAGGTGAAAGATTGGGTGCATATAAAGGTAATTATTACCACATTGATATGACCTTAGATCAAATGGTGTTTTTCCGTCCTTTGCCAGAAATAGCGAATTACAAAACGCCTATTGATAATCTATTTTTGACTGGTGCGGGAACTCATCCAGGTGGTTCAATTTCTGGGATGCCGGGACGCAATTGTGCGCGGGTATTCTTGCAAGCAAAGCATCCAATTACTCAGACTTTGAAGGATGCGCGGGATTCGATTCTGTCAACGTTTAAGATTAATTAGGGGTTTGCTGAAATTTTGCACTAAGCAGCCCTAGAAAATTATGGGCTGCTTTTTGATTTCTTTACATTGATTGATACAAAATAATTGCCTACTTTATATTTAAAAGATTATTATTTAAATAATAAATAAACAATAATTTAAAAATGATTGGACGCAAAGGCTTTATATATATTTTTTCCAATCCGGCTTTTCCCAATGAGCTAAAAATTGGGAAGACAACAAGAATTCCAGAAGAAAGAGCAAAAGAATTATCAGGCACTGGTTTGCCAGAAAGATTTATTGTAGAGTATTACGAATATGTTTTTGATTGTGATTTATGTGAAAAAATTATACATAAAAATATTGATGAATATCGTCATAATAAAACACGAGAATTTTTTAAATTACCTCTTCAAGAGGCAATATTAAAAGTCCAAGAAGTAACTCAGGGTAAAATATATCCTCAAAGGAAAATTAATAAATATATACATAGATTAAATGAAAATATGTTATTTAGATGGGCATGTCAGAATAATGATTATATTCTTCGTTTTAGGCATAAAAATTTATTATCAATTTTTTATAATGAAATACCCAGTGTTAATGTATGGCAATGTAGAGAAGGTGATCGGCTGATCATAAAAAGCAAGTTTGATGATTATGATGATTTAATTAACTATGATAAATTGGTTGATTTCGGTTTAAATATTTTAGATAAAAATCGTTCTTTAACTGAAATTATTGATATATATCCGGGTGATAGGCTAGTATGGGTTGCTAAAAAAAATAAAACTTATTTAAATAATTATCCTAACGAATCTTATTCTGTAAAATCTATAATAGATTGCCTAGAATATGCTAAAATAATTGTCTCTTCGCAAGAAGAACTACTCATTACCAAAGAAGGGTATCCATTACCATTTGGCTCACAATTAAATAAAATACCTAACACAATTATATTACAAGCATACTTTAAAATAAAGGAACTAGGTATTCCCAATACATGGGCTTCACCAACAATGGATTTACCGTAAAGCATATATATTTATATATTAAGTAGGCATTAGTAAAGTAGGGTGCGTTAACGAAGTGTAACGCACCATTATTTCTCACTTCCCCTCAGCTTTGTTCGTGGCACCATGCTCGATGTACAATTAAAAGTTGTGTTTGATGTGACAGAGGATAGTTAAAGTGGAAAAGCGATCGCATGGCATAAAATTATGTCAAAAGGTCGTGTCAAGTTAATTGTATTTGACCCTCACACAGAGGTTATTATCAAATGGATACCCTAGAAAGTTATGGGCAAATTATCGAGAAGATTCTTTCCGAGTATGCTGCTATTCCCTATGCATACGGTGACATTAAAAGCGAAGTCGTTTTTGATAGTATAAATAACCGCTATTTACTGGTAAATGTGGGATGGGATGGAGAACGCAGGGTTCATGGTTGTATCGTTCATATCGACATCATCAATGGCAAAGTCTGGATTCAGCGCGATGGAACTGAACATGGTATAGCTGATGATTTGACAGAAGCAGGAATTCCTAAAGACCACATTGTATTAGGTTTTAGAGAACCTGAACTTAGGCAGTATACAGGATATTCTCTGGCATAGAAACGATGCCAAACTAAGTTGCCATAGTTACAGTCCTGAGTAGGGAGCTAGGGCTAAAGTTTTCGTTCCTTCAGTGAGGAGAAAGCGATCGCAGAGGTTAAACAATTCTACCTCGGTCTGTGTCTGTCGCATCAGCCGCAGGAAATGACCTTCAGCGTCAACCAAGAGGGCAATATAGTTGAGGAACATTTTGAGGTAGCCTACGCGCGATCGCACTGGCATATTTACGGCTGTGGGGGTTTGCCATAAACGATCAATATAGTTGCGTACCTCTACTAAAGGAACCGGTGCGATCGGCTCGTTACGCAAAGCCTGCCGAATTTGATTAAAAATCCAAGGATTTGCGATCGCCCAGCGTCCCACCATCACACCTGCCGCACCGGTTTGAGAAAGCACGGATAGAGCAGTTGTCGCCGAGTGGATATTGCCATTAGCAAGGACTGGACAATCGACCCGTCTAACCGCTTCACCGATCAAATCATATTTCACTGCTCCGTGGTACATATCTTTCACTGTGCGACCATGCAAAGAGAGCAAATCAATGCTGTGGCGATTGATTATATCTAGAATGGAGTAAAAGTTATCTGTATTTTCAAAACCTACGCGCATCTTGACCGTTAAAGGGCGATCGTTCACAGCAGAACGCAGTTCTCCCAAAATCCGATCCACTTTTTCGGGTTCTCGCAGCAATCCACCCCCAACATTTTTGCGATAGATTCTAGGTGCTGGACAGCCCATATTCAAGTCAACTCCAGCGATATTATAGCCGCAGAGTTCCTTTGCTGTTCTCACTAAGTCTGGAATGCTTTCGCCAATCATTTGAGCAAAAACAGGGCGACCCGTGTCGTTTTCCGTGATTGCTGCCAGAATGTTACGATTGAGACGTGAGGTATCATTCACGCGGAAATACTCGGTGAAGAAGTAGTCAGGACTGCCGTAATGGGCAATGACCTTCATAAACCACAGGTTTGTCACATCCTGCATGGGGGCAAGAGCAGTGAGGGGTAGGTGTGGATGAAACGACTTTGGGAGCGATACCTGGGACATAGAGATGAAGAGCGATTAACAAAGCATCACTCTATCAAAAAATGGTTGTTGAGGTTGAGCCTGAATTAGCTGCTTATTCGGAAATTAGGCGTAAAATTTAAAAATCTTCCTTCTTGGGTAGGTGATATCCATACTTGTTATTGATGACAAAGATAACGGAAAATTGATGTAATCAAGGTACTTTTGCCAACGCTGGAGCAATGATAAATCGGGTTTTAATTCTTGGAGGAAGGGGGCGGATCGGCAGTAGTGTTGCCCAGGATCTAGCCACACACACGCAAGCGGAAATTACCATTACTGGGCGATCGCCTGATATTGAAACTAGCGATATGCCTCGGAAATTTCTGATTTTAGACTTAGCGGAGGTTGACAAATTGCGGAGTGCGATCGCGTCTACCGAGTTAGTCATCCACTGTGCCGGACCATTTCATTACCGCGATGCCAATGTTCTCAAAATTTGCATTGAACAAGGCGTTAACTATGTAGATGTTAGCGATCACCGTTCATATACCAGCAAAGCTTTAAAATATCATGAACAAGCTGCCGCTGCTGGTGTTACGGCAATTGTTAATACTGGGATTTTTCCCGGAATTTCTAACAGCATGGTACGTCAAGGTGTCGAGCAATTCGATATAGCCGAAAAGATACATTTGAGTTATTTGGTATCTGGTTCTGGTGGTGCTGGTGTCACCGTCATGCGGACAACTTTTCTAGGGTTGCAACATCCTTTTGACGCTTGGATAGACGGCAAATGGCAAACAATTAAGCCTTATAGTGAACGGGAAGCTGTTAACTTTCTTCCCCCATATGGACGCACTGGAGTTTACTGGTTTGATATGCCAGAAACTTTCACATTACCCCACGCTTTCCCATCAATCAAAACCGTAATTACTAAGTTTGGCTCAGTTCCCGATTTTTACAATCACATGACTTGGATCACTGCTCATGTGTTTCCAAAATGGTTAATGCAGAAGCGTAGCACTATCGAATTTTTGGCTCATGTAAGTCATTTTATGACGGATGTAACTAATAACTTTACTGGTATTGGGGTAGCAGTTCGCTCAGAAGTTACAGGGCAAAAAAACGGCGAGACAAGAGTTTTTTGCTCAGACTTATTGCATCAAAATACGGCAATAGCTTCGGGTTGTGGGACAGGTAGCATTGCTCAATTATTATTAGAGGGCAAATTGAATAAACCAGGCATTTTTCCTGTAGAAGAAGCGCTAAAAACAGATTTATTTGAATCTACCATGCAAAGCCGAGGAATTAACATTTATCACAATTGGTTATAGCAAAAAATTAATGTATCCTCCGATAGAAGGAAAAGCTGCACTTAAACACTTAGGATTCCTTTGAGCCTTGCAAATAGTGTAAGTAATTGTATTTATTTACGCCAAAGGAAGGCTCATAACAGAAAATTAGGAGGGTTTTTCCATGCTTAGAATTTTATTAGCTTTAAAGCAAGCACTACTTTCAAGTATGTTGGTTTTTGGTTTGATGATTTTTATCAGCTTGTCGGGTTTATTGATGGTGGTTCAGCCTAGTTATGCAACCACACTAGAAGAATTAAAGCTGATACCTTCAGAGTATAAACCAACGCCAGAAGAAAAGATTGACCGCGCTTACGAATATAATGAAGCTGCTGGTATTCGCGAAGAACAGCGAGAAGAAGCTTACGAACAAGCAATAAAAGACGGTGAAAGCCTTAATACAATGGAAAAGGCTTACGAAAGAAATGTAAAGGCTGAAAAAGCACAAAATCCCCCTGAGAGTTTTGGTGAAAAAGCTAAAGAAGTGATTGAAAAGGTGACAGGTAAGTAGAGTAATGGGGGATGAGGGGGATGAGGGGGAGTTTGTCTTTTCCTCTTTGTTGTCTCCCTTATCTCCCTCATCCCCCTTGTCTCCCCATCTCCTCATATCTTTCACTCGAATTCATCAACTGTAGCGGGGGGAGTTGTGTTTTCGTGTTTGGCAATTTTGCGCTCGTACCAATTCATTAATGGTGTTGAACTAATTCCATGTACAATTACTGAAACAACAATAGTTGTGTAAGTAATCCAGGCAATTTGTTCACCAAGTTCGCCTTTTAAACCATTACTAAATGCATAAGCAAGATAATATAAAGAGCCAACACCACGAATACCAAACCAACCAAATAACCAGCGAGTTCGTGAGTCCATTCTTCGGTGACGCGAGTAAGGCGAACGCTTACCAATTGTACTAATCCAGGCTCCTACAGGTCGAATCACAAAGAATAGAAATACTATCACTAACAAAGATTGACCAGCATAATCAAGCATCGGCTTATATAATAATATCGTTCCCAATATTAAAATTGTGCCGACTTCCAACAGCTTTTCAATTCGCTCTACAAATTCTAATTGTTGCAATGGTTTCTCAGGATTTGTGTAACTACGCTGTACAACTAATCCAGCAACAAATACTGCTAAAAATCCATAGCCGTTAACAAGTTCTGTCAAAGAATAAGTTAGCAAAATCGTGCTGATGGCTACAAAGTCTTCCATCGTCTCATCAACGCGACGGCGTTTTTGAACTTTTTTATCGAACCAAACTACTGCTTTGGCAACGATAATTCCCATGACGATGCCAGAAGCGATCGCCCAAATTAAATCAACTGCAACCCATTGCTTAAACCAGTTGTTCCAATTATCATCTTTTAAGGCATGAATGCCAAAATAAACAAAGGGAAAAGCTAGAGCATCATTTAAACCGCCTTCAGAAGTTAAACCGAAGCGCAACTCATCTTGGTCGTTTGTATCTGTCAGTTGTACTTCTGATGCTAAAACAGGGTCAGTTGGTGCTAGAATTGCTCCTAATAAAATTGCCTCTCCCCAATTCATTCCTAAAAACAGTTTGCCTACCACAGCTAGCGCAAAAATTGAAATTGGCATCAAAAATACAATCAACCGCGTCGTAATATCCCAAGCTTTTAAACGTATCGGACGAACGATTTTTAAACCGCAACTGAATACGGAAACAATCACGACAAACTCTGTTATTCGTTCCAACACTTCAGCGTTGAATGCATCTCCTTGACGCAATTTAATCAGCCCTAAGCCATAAGGACCTACCAAAATACCTACCACTAGATAGATGAGGGCAAAGGAAAGAGGTAAACGCGAAATCCAGCCTGAACCTAGCGTTACCATTAGCAAGAGTAGACCAATAAAAAGGAGATCGAGAATATAAACATCTACCATAACGATTTGTATAAAAAATGAGCTTCGTCCTGCAAGTATAGAGGCGATCGCTTTTAGTTATAAATACCTTATGGTAGATTTCTGATAAGTATATAAATTTTATTTTTATCTCTGCGTTGTTTCGGTGCCTGGAGTCCTTGAGGAATTTCTGGGGTAAAAGGTAGCAAATAAACGGCGTTGATGCTATGCAAATATGAATTTGCCTCACGCAAAGGCGCAAAAAATAATATAATGTCCGCTTAAAGACTTATAATTAACGTTGGGAAGATGAATCATGACAGTACTTCGTATCCTTCATTTAGTTGGGTCTGCACACAATGATTTTTACTGTGATTTGTCACGCCTTTACGCTCAAGATTGTCTGGTAGCAACGGCAGATCCATCGCGCTATGACTTTCAGATTGCATACATCACACCTGATCGGCAGTGGCAATTTCCTCCCTCACTCAGCCCTGAAGATATTGCTGACGCCAAACCGATTTCTCTGTTTGATGCCATCAAGTTTATAACAGCGCAAAACATTGACCTCGTGTTACCACAAATGTTTTGTATCCCTGGAATGACTCACTACCGCGCACTATTAGACCTGCTTAAGATACCTTACATAGGTAATACTCCGGATATCATGGCAATAGCGAGCCACAAAGCCAGAACCAAGGCAATTGTCGAAGCAGCAGGGGTGAAAGTGCCTCGTGGAGAAGTACTCCTGAAAGCAGACGTTCCGACAATTAGACCTCCAGCGATCGTCAAACCCGTAAGTTCCGACAACTCTTTAGGGATGGATTTAGTCAAAGAGGCTACTGACTATGACGCTGCCCTGAAGAAAGCATTTGAATATGCTTCGGAGGTCATTGTAGAAGAATTCATCGAACTCGGTCGAGAAGTCAGATGCGGCATCATTGTCAAAGACGGGGAACTAATCGGTTTACCCCTTGAAGAGTATCTGTTAGACCCCCATTCCAAACCCATTCGCAACCATGCTGATAAACTGCAACAAACGGAGGATGGCAACTTACGTTTTGCCGCTAAAGATAATATCAAGTCTTGGATTGTAGACCCTAATGACCCGATGACCCAAAAGGTTCAGCAAGTGGCTAAGAAGTGTCATCAGGCTTTGGGTTGCCGTCACTACAGTTTATTTGACTTCCGCATCGATCCAGAGGGACAACCTTGGTTCTTAGAAGCTGGGTTGTATTGTTCTTTTGCCCCCAAAAGTGTGATTTCCTCTATGGCTGCATCTGCGGGAATCCCTTTAAATGAGTTATTGATGATGGCGATTAATGAAACGTTGGGCATGATATAATATATCGCAAATCACCTCTTTAGCTTTTTTGTGACTTGAAAAGGTTTAGTACTTGTGCGATCGGCGTCATGTTTGATTTAATATAAGCGATCGCTTTAAAACTTCACTAAACCAAGACTGATTTGAATTGCTTTATCTACTTGTTCCATAGTTTCTGGGTTCAGATTTCCTAAACGTTTAATTAGTCTCTGTTTGTCAATTGAACGAATCTGATTGAGGAGTGCAACCGAATCAACCGCCAAACCCCCTTTTGGCGCTTTAATCAACACTTCGGTAGGATAAAATGGTTCTTCAAATTGAGACGTAATAGCAGCTACAACAGTGATAGCGCTGTATTGATTAGAAACATCATTTTGCAAAATCAAAGCTGGACGGGTTTTTTTAATCTCTGCACCGATAGTTGGATCGAAATTGACTAAGTAAATCTCACCTCGTTGTGGATGAGTTACTTTTCGTTTTTCTGCCACGCTTCTTCTTCTTCCAAGTAAAATGATTCTTCAGCCAATTTCAAATCGCGTTCAGCCCTGCGAATGGCTCCCTCTTTTAGTTGTTCTCTCAGGTCGGCTAACGCTTTCTGCTCGATATAATATTGCACGGCTTCGTTGATCAATCGACTGCGATCGCCTTTTTCCGCCACTTGATCAATCAGTTTAATCGTCTCTTCTGGCAATGTGATATTCAGCCTGCGATGCATAATTTTTTATTTTTTGCTCTACTTTCATTCTACACATCTTTAGTGTGTATTGAATAGCTATTAAAAAATCTAACAAAGTTGCAGACGGTAAAGATTGTTACTTTAGACATGATTTAGGGCAACTTATGTGACATACTCCTACACTGACTGAGTACAGTACAGTGTAGGCTTCTCACCAAATCCAGCTATTGCTTCGGATACTCGATGAGCTTTAAGAACGGAATGCCCTGCCGCTCTATTTTTTATATTCAACGCCGCATTATGATCACGGTCAAGACTGCATTTACAATTAGGGCAGTCGTGCCATCTTTCATGCAGATTCTTAGGAACTTTTACCCCACAATTAGAACAATCTTGTGATGTGCCTGATGGATTCACAGCAATTACCAACAACCCCGCATTTTCGGCTTTGGTAGTCAGTATTGATAAGAAACTACTCCATCCTGCATCATGTACAGATTTTGCCAACATCGAACGAGAAAGACCTTTGACGTTTAAATCTTCGTGAACTACAACATCATATTCTTTCAGTAGATTATTGGCAGTTTTAAAGTGAAAGTCTTTGCGCTTATCAGCTACTTTTTTATGCTGTTTGGCGACTTTCTTGATAGCTTTTTTGCGCCGATTGCTTCCTTTCTTACGGCGTGAAATGCGTTTTTGAATGACCCGCAATTGCTTCTGAGCCTTGCGATAGTGTTGAGGAATTGAAACAACATCACCATCGGAAGTTGTCAAAAAATCTTTTAAACCAAGGTCAATACCTGTAATTGAATCCGCATTGAAATCAGGCTTAATAGTTGGGGCTGTTGTATCTTCAAGGCTTAAAGTCAAATAATAACCACTTGACTCTTTTTTGGTAACAGATGCAGTCTTGATTTTAAAACCATCTGGGATAGGGCGATGTAAAATAACTTTAACTATGCCGAACATCGGTAAAGTTATTAAATTACCTTGCAAACACCCATCCTTCATCTGTGGATAAGTAAAAGTTCTGTATCGGTCACGAGATTTAAAACGAGGTCGTCCACTTCGTTTTCCACTGCTATCACCTTTTAAAAATCTGTCAAAAGTTACCTTAACTCGTTTAACTATATCCTGTAGCACCTGCGAGTAAATTTCGCCGTACCAAGGATGAGTTTTTTTAAGCTGTGGTAGCGTTTTCTTTTGACTGTAATAGTCTGGGTTATCCCGTAATTCTGGTATATGACAAACAAGAGGACAAGCGTTAATCGGTGAACGATTGCGCTCATACCAATCAAACCTATCAGCCAACAAGTAATTATATTGAGCGCATAGCATAGACAACCATCTGTCTATCTCTATAGCCTGCTTTATTGTTGGTCGTAGTTTGTACTGGTACGCTGTCCGCATTTATTTGTCGTCTCCTTGTTGCAACTATGATAACATGCATGTTGTGACATCGTAGTGACAAATATGAAAAATAAATATCTACAAATACGAATCAGTGAGCGTAGGCTCAATAAGTTTCGATTGTATTCAGTCTTAAAAGACAAAACGATGACTCAAATACTTGAAGACTTCATTGACTCGTTACCAGCCACAGAGAGAGGCAATTCGTCATCGATCAACAAGCGGAATTAAACGCAGTTTAATTCCGCTTGTTGGTCAATTCCTCATTGCCCAGAATTCATCCCACACCTCCCTTCGGGTAGGATGTGGGGCTTCTTCTGCCTTAGCTAAATCCTGTAGGACTTCTTCAGCCGACTGATATCGCTTTTGAAAGTCAAAAGCCACCATTTTATCTAAAATATCAGCCAATTCCTGAGAAGTCTGTTCTACAACATGTCTCCAAGCAAGTTCTGTTGTCGATTCTCGTTCAAGGTTTTTAGCAGATATTCCAGTTAAAGCTTCAATGGCAATCATTCCCAGAGCATAGATATCGCTGTTTAATCTGGGATGTCCCATAAACTGCTCAGGAGGTGCATAACCCACAGTACCTATCGCTACTGTGGAATTTTCTGCTTGCATCTGAAGCTGAATTTGTTTAACTGCACCAAAGTCAATTAAAACGATTCGTCGATCTTGTTTGCGTCTAATACCGAAAATATGCGTTATCTAGAACCCCCTAGAGACGTAGCATTGCTACGTCTCTACATTCTTTTTCACGCTTATGTCTATTAAACCTCCAACTTCACCCCTCGAATCGAATAATCCAACAATTCCATCGGATGCATCACAGAAATCTCCTTACCTTGCAACTTTAAATGTTTAGTAATTTGCAACGTACAACCAGGATTAGCAGAAGTAATTAAATCAGCGCCGGTATTCAACAAATTCTGCACCTTTTGCTTGCCCAATTCATCAGCAACATCCGGTTGCAGCATATTGTAAACTCCCGCACTTCCACAACACAAAGCCGCGTCTATTGGTTCCCTTAACTTCACACCTGGAATTTGCCGCAATAACTGACGCGGTTGCACACTAATCTTTTGTCCATGTAATAAATGACAAGCATCTTGATAAACTAAATTCAATGGTTTCTCGGTAATTGCTGATAGTTTCGCCGTTAAACCAACCGTCGCTAAAAACTCTTGTGCATCCTTTACCTTACTAGCAAATTCCTTTGCCTTTTCGCAATATTCTGGGTCATCTTTTAACATATGACCGTATTCTTTTAAAGTATGACCGCAACCAGCCGCATTGATAATTATCGCATCCACATTAGTGTCAGCAAAACTATCAATCATCTGCCTCGCTAAAGCCTTCGCTTGTTCACTTTGTCCTTGATGTTCCGGAAGTGCGGCACAACAACCTTGGGATTTAGGAATAACAACCTCACAGCCATTCGCTGTTAAAACTCGCACCGTTGCTTCATTCACCGGCGAGAAAAATAGCCGTTGCACACAACCCAAAATCACCCCAACTCGATAACGTTTTTCACCTTTTGGCTTAATAATAGTAGGCAAATTATCTTGAAAAGATTTTAAAGTAACTTCCGGCAAAATTGATTCCATTGCAGCCAAGCGGGGAGATATGCGTTCAAGTAAACCAGTCGATTGCACAACTTTCGGCAAACCCAACTTTTGATAAATCAACAATGGAACCAATAAAAATCTTAACCGATTCGGATAAGGAAACAGAGAAAATATCAATTGACGAAATAATTTATCCGGCAAACTGCGCGGATAATTCCTTTCAACTTGCGGACGAGTTGCCGAAATTAACTTGTCATACTGCACACCAGAAGGACAAGTAGTCACACAAGCAAGACATCCCAAACACGAATCAAAATGTTCCGCTGTCGCCTCATTTAGCGCAATTTCACCCTCATTAATTGCATCCATCAAATAGATTCTTCCTCGCGGAGAATCCATCTCCTTCCCAAGCACCCTATAACTAGGACAAGTCGCAAGACAAAACCCACAATGCACACAACTATCAATCAACTTTGGCTCAGGTGGATTCTTTTCATCAAACCCTTTCAAATTCTTCAAACTAGCCGTATTATTCTTTAAATTCTTATCTGAAACCTGCATACCTTTCCCCTCTTTCTTGGCTTCCTTGGCTTCTTCTCTTCGAGACGCTTCGCGAAGGCGGTTAGTTTCTCAAATCCCCGCCACAAAACGACCAGGACTTAAAATATTCTTACCATCAAACTGTTCCTTAATACCCCGCATAATCTGCAAAGCATTACCCGAATATCCCCACACATCTACCTTTTTTTTGACAGCAATCGGTGCAGATAAAATAGTGAGGAAACCCCTATTACTTTCACAAAGCGATCGCATCTTCAAAACCTCATTTTCACCCTCAAGCCGCAACACCCCTAAACCACTACTAATATGAATCAAACCCATCTCCACAGAAGTTAAAACTTCCACCGCAGCAGTAGGTAAAACTCCGATTTTGCAAGTAATTAAATCCATCACATCACAATGCATTTGCTCTCGCAATTTCTGCCATAAATCAGCTTCATCTGCGGCAGAGTAAATTGCTCCTTGTAAACCCAACTTTTCCCCTACTTCTAAAAGTCGATTTGACTGTTCCTTCACACTTTCAACTATACTTTGAAAGCGGGCGATTAATCCCAAACCGTTACCCAAAGCCAACTTAGACACCAGTTGACTTGAAAGCAAATCAGCTTGAGTTGGTGTCAGTGCAGAACCTCGCAGAGTTTCCGCAGCTTGAGATATAGCCTCATCCGTACCAGTTAGCACCACCGTCCCCGATATCTCCGGCAACGGATAAACTCGAAAAGTTGCTTGACTTATGATTCCAAGTGTGCTGTAAGCTCCAGTAAATAACTTCATCAAATCGTAGCCGGCAACATTTTTGACCACACGTCCCCCAGCTTTGGCAATTTGTCCATCAGCACGGACAAAGGTAATACCCAAAAGTTGATCGCGCACACTGCCGTAACGTTGTCGCAAAGAATTTGTATCAGCTGTGGCAATAATCCCACCAATAGTTGCTGATTCTGGTGCGGTGGGGTCGAGAGCGAGAAATTGCCGATGTTCTGCTAAAATGGCTTGGAGCTTCGAGAATCTCATTCCCGCTTCTACGGTGACAGTCAAATCCCCAACTGCATGTTCAATTAATTTGTTAATGCGTTCGGTACTGATGACGACATCAATGCAAGTTCCTAAACCGCCCCAGCTGATTTTACTACAATTACCGCAGGTTAAAACGCGCCAGTTATTTTGGTGAGCGTGGGCGATCGCTTGTGCTAATTCTTCGGTAGTGTGAGGAATTACAATGCAACTGGGAACACTTCCAGGCATTATCGCCTGTAAAATACGCTCTTGGCGACTAATTTCGATATTTTCCCATAGGCAGACAGAATTATCTTCCCCCACGATAGATGCAAAACTAGAGGCTTTTGCTTTCATCAGTTTATTTTTGAATCCCTAAATCTAATGTACTGGTTAAATTAACCAAAAAATAAGTAATATCTTAAAACAGAGCATTGGGCATATAGCAATCCCATCAATAGAGCGTGAAAAGTTAGATTCCCGACTTCTTAAAGAAGTCGGGAATCTGAACACCGCGAATTTTCACTCTTTGATCTAAGATTGCTATATACAGGAGATTTCAGGTAAATGATGTACATGCGTAAAACCCAAAACCCGCTCACAGACGTAGCAGTGCTACGTCTCTACGTGTATTTAATCACAACGCAATCTGCTGTATGGTTTAAAATATAGCAAAGAGAATCACGATTTATTTAATAAACCGGGATTCTGACCACTCATACTACTAACCAATAACTACTTTCTTGTTGTCTAAACGTTAACAGTCGGTATATTTTTATCCTGTTTGTAATAATTGGTATTTACTTCAACTTCTATTTCCTGGAGTGTTTCTCTACCTGTAATCAATCTTGCGCCACGATTGCGAGTAAAATAGTTCCAGCCCCACTGAATCATGACTACTAATTTGTTGTCAAACTCAATTAAGAAGTAGATGTGAATTAATAGCCAAAATAGCCAAGCCAAGAAACCTGTAAGTTTAATAAAGCCTAAATCCACAACGGCTAAATTTTGTCCAATCATTGCTAAACTACCGCGATCAATGTAGTTAAACGGTGGTAAAGTTTTACCTTTAAGTCTTAGTTGAATCAGTGAAGCTACGTATTCACCTTCTTGTTTGGCTACTGGTGCGACACCGGGTAGGGGTTTGCCATTTTGATGAGAAAAATTCGCTAAATCGCCAACTACAAAAATATTAGAATATCCTTTGATACTCAAGTCAGGTTCAACAATCACTCGTCCAGCGCGATCGCATTCCGCATTTGTGCGTTTTGTCAAAACTTTTCCCATTGCCGAAGCTTTGACACCTGCTGCCCATAATACAGTTTTTGCGGCAATCTCTGTAATCCTATCATTTTGTTTGATAGTAACGACATCATCTTTAATATTCGTTACCAATGTTTTTGTTTGAACTGTGACACCCATCCGCTTTAAAGATGCTTCCGCTTCGGCTGATAATTCGGGTGCGAAGGGTGGTAAAATGCGATCCATACCTTCGAGAAGCAAAACTTGCGCTTCGGAAGTGTCGATGTTGCGAAAATCTTCTTTGAGGGTGTGATATGCTAACTCTGCGATCGCACCTGCTAATTCTACACCGGTTGGACCACCACCAACAATGACAAATGTTAGCCAAGCACGCCGCACTTGGGGGTCAATTTCCTTTTCAGCAGCTTCAAAAGCCGTAAAGATGCGACGACGCATTAACAGCGCATCTTCTACAGTTTTCAAACCGGGTGCGAATTCTTCCCAATCATCTTTACCAAAGTAAGAATGTTTTGCACCTGTAGCAACAATTAATGTGTCGTAAGGTACTACTTCATCACCCAAAATCACTTTTTGCGCTTCTGGATCGATATCATTCACTTCACCTAGCAAAACTTTTGTATTTTTACTCTTACTCAGCACCGATCGCAATGGCGAAGAAATATCAGCCGGAGATAACGCACCTGTGGCAACTTGATACAAAAGCGGTTGAAATAGATGAAAGTTCCTTTTATCAATCAGTGTAACGTTTACTGAAGCTTTGGCTAAGGCTTTCGCGGCATAAAGTCCACCAAAACCACCACCAACGATTATTACCTGATGGGGTGGCTGATTGTCAAGTGATTTCATAAGTAATGTTTCCTTTTTCAAGCTGCTGTTATTATTCTTAACAAATTTATTTGTATCAAGTTTGTTACATTTGTAGCTGTTTGCCTTGAACAGATGAAGATATGATGAAGGTAATCAAAGCTACATTTAATCGCGTGTCCAGCAAATCATGCCTCTTGTAGAGACGACGATTTATCGCGTCTCTAGGACGATTTATCGCGTCTCTAGGACGATTTATCGCGTCTCTAGGACGATTTATCGCGTCTCTAGGACGATTTATCGCGTCTCTAGGACGATTTATCGCGTCTCTAGGACGATTTATCGCGTCTCTAGG
>JAESGE010000096.1_pt1 | contig 91585 bp, 82 predicted proteins | sample 9269601 | NCBI WGS metagenome assembly JAESGE01 (sample SAMN14515569, study PRJNA621662) | algae metagenome | isolation source: Tolypothrix brevis GSE-NOS-MK-07-07A and co-occurring heterotrophs from wet... | place: USA: Grand Staircase Escalante National Monument, Utah | collected 2006-04-16
CCTTCTGCCGCCTCAAGGACTTCCGCCGGGTCGCCACCCGCTACGACAAGCTGGCCGCCAACTTCCTATCAGGTGTGGCGCTCGCCACCGCCGCCGCCTTCTGGCTCTGAATGAGTCTGGACCCTAAGGGGCTGGTGAAGCCAGACCTAGACAGGGAAACGCAGCTATCGGTCAAGATGGCTCTTGGCACGGTCTTGCTTGAGATAACCGGCAAGCCCACCAAGTACCGACTTACATCGATTGACCATGCTTTGCTGGAGATAGCTCAGGGCGTATATCTGGATGTGCCCTAACTAGCGGAGAATTGCCACTCCCCCCCCACCCCACAAAATTGACGATACGCCCCGCCCCCCCACTCGGCTATCCCCTCAGGCTACAACGGCAAGCCGGGGAGAGGCGCTATGGATCTGGGACTCAAGGGCAAGAAGGTCATCATGAACGGCGGGGCGCATGGCCTTGGCCTGCAATCGCTCAAGCTGTTCGCGGCTGAGGGCGCTGACGTCGCCTTCTTCAGCCGCAAGGAAGACAAGATCGCCGCTGCCGTCGCCGAAATCGACGCCGCCGGTCCGGGCAAGGTGTTTGCCGAAGTGTTCGACATGGCGACTGGCACCGACGCCTATCAGGCGTGGCTGGAAAAGGCCGTGGCTGAACTCGGCGGCTGCGATATCTTCGTCCACACCGCCAGCGCGTCGGGCACCGGCGGGGCTGGTGACTGGCAGGCGTGCCTCGACATGGACATCAAGGGCGCGGCCTATGCGGTCGAGACGCTGACGCCTTACCTCGAAGCCTCGGGCACCGGATCGATCGTGATGCTGTCGAGCACCGCCGCGCTCGAAACCTTCATCGCGCCCAACCCGTTCAACGCGCTAAAGGCCGCGCTGATCACCTATGCCTCGCAGCTCAGCCAGGCCTATGCGTCGAAGGGCATCCGGGTGAACACGGTCAGCCCCGGTGCGATCTATTACAAGGGCGGCAACTGGGAAATCATCGAGGAGCATATGAAGCCGCTCTACGATGCCACCCTCGCCAAGATGCCGATGGGCCGCTTTGGCGAGCCGGTGGAGGTGGCCAAGGCGATCGTCTTCGTCGCCAGCCCGGCGGTGCCTTACATGACCGGATCGAACATCGTGGTGGACGGCGGGTTCACCCAGCGCGTCCAGTTCTAACGTTTTCCCTCCGTTCGCCCTGAGCCTGTCGAAGGGCCGCACTTCCTTCATTCCCCGCGCGGGCCGCAAGAAAGACAGTGCTTCGACAAGCTCAGCACGAACGGAAAATATGAGGTAGAGACAATGGCCGAAATCGACCGCGACAAGCTGCTCGACATCTACACCCGCACGATGAAGGTGAACCGCACCGACGAGAAGTTCCGCGCGTTGCTGATGGGCGGCAAGGTGGCGGTGATGTATTACTGCGTGCGCGGGCAGGAGCTGGTCTCGGCGGCGGCGATGGCTGCGTTGGAGCAGGACGATTACGTCGTCTGCACCTATCGCGGGCAGGGAGAGCAGACCGCCAAGGGCATCCCGATGGAAAAGTGGTGGGGCGAATGCCTCGGCAAGGCGACCGGCACCTGCAAGGGCAAGGGCGGCACCATGCACATCACCGATCCCGAGACCGGGATCATGGTGACGACCGGGGTGGTCGGGTCGGGCCTGCCGATCGCCAACGGGCTTGCGATGGCGAGCCAGAACAACGGTGATGGCCGGGTCACGGTGGTCAGCTTCGGCGACGGCGCGGCCAATATCGGCGGCTTCCACGAAGCGATGAACATGGCCCAGCTCTACAAGCTGCCCGTCATCTTCCTGTGCCAGAACAACCGCTATGGCGAGCACACGTCCTACGCCGACCACACCGATAGCCCGAACATTGCGTCGCGCGCGGCGGGCTACGGGATGCCGGGCGTCACGGTTGACGGCAATGACGTCCACCAGATCTACCCCGCGATGGTCGAAGCCGTTGCCCGCGCCCGCGCCGGCGAAGGCCCGACGCTGGTCGAGGCGATGTGTTACCGCATGATGGGCCACTTCTTCGGCGCCGATTTCAGCTACATGCCGCCCGAGCACATCGCCGAGATGAAGGCTGAAGACCCGCTGCCCAAGCTGCGGCAGGTGATGCTCGACCACCAGTTCACCGAAGAGGAGCTGGACGCCATCGTCGCCGATATCAACGCGCAGATCGATGCGGCGGTCGAACACGCGCTGGCCGCGCCGCTGCCCGATACCGACGAAATCTACAAAGACGTGCTCGAGGAGACCGCCTGATGGCCCAGATCACCATGACTCAGGCGCTGAACCTCGCCATCGACGAGGCGATGGCCGACGATCCGGGCGTGTTCTGCCTCGGCGAAGATGTCGCGGCCAAACAGGGCGGCGGGGTGTTCAAGATCACCTCTGGCCTGACCGAGAAATACGGGCCGAACCGCATCCGCGCGACGCCGATTTCCGAAACCGCGATCATCGGCGCGGCGGTGGGTGCTGCCCTCGCAGGTCAGCGCCCGATTGCCGAAATCATGCTGATGAACTTCGTCGGCGTGTGCATGGACCAGATCGTCAACCACGCGGCCAAGCTGCGCTTCATGTCGGGCGGGCAGACTCCCTGCCCGATCGTGATCCGCACCACCACCGGCGTCGGCGTCGGCTTTGGCGGGCAGCACTCGGATATGCTCGAGGCGTGGTTCGCCCACGTTGCAGGCATCCACGTGGTCACGCCGAGCAACCCCGCCGACGCGCGCGGGCTGATGCGGGCATCGATTGACGCGAACGACCCGGTGATCTTCATCGAGAACATCCTGTGCTACGGCCTCAAGGCGGAAGATCCCGGCCCGGGCTACCGCGTCCCCCTCGGCAAGGCGGCTGTGGCGCGCGAGGGGAGCGATATCAGCCTCATCACCTATGGCCGGACTGTGCTCGACGCGCTGGCGGTGGCCGATGATCTCGCCAAGGAGGGCATCAGTGTCGAGGTGATCGACTTGCGCACCATCGCTCCGTACGATGAGGCAACTGTACTGGCGTCGGTGCGCAAGACCGGCCGTGCAATCACCCTGCACGAGGCGGTGCGCCCGTTCGGCACCGGGGCGGAGCTGGCCGCCAACATTCAGGAAAAATGCTGGGACAGCCTCAAGGGCCCGGTGCGGCGGATCGGCGGGACGTTCTCGGCGGTGCCCTTCGCCAGCCACTTGGAACAGGCGTGGATTCCGCAGAAGTCGGACATCGTCGCCCAGATCAAGGCGGCGGTGGGCAGGCCCTAATCTCCCCTCCCCGTGGGGGAGGGGCCGGGGGTGGGGGGACCGCCCTCCGCGACTGTCGAACACCCATCCCCAACCCCTTCCCTTGAGGGAAGGGGCTAAGTGCAGATCAATTCACTCAGGACTTATCCGCAATGGCATCCGAAATCCGCATCCCCAAGCTCGGCATGAGCGCCGTTGAAATGACCCTCGTCGAATGGATGTTCGGCGATGGCGAGGCGGTCGAGAAGGGGGACATCATCTACACCGTCGAAACCGATAAAAGCACGACCGAGATCGAAGCCCAGGCCAGCGGGACCATCCATCCCACCGGCGAGGAAGGCGCGGTCTACAAGGTCGGCGATCTGATCGGCACGATCGAAGAGTGAGCACGCCTAGGGAAATGCTCGCGGCTGTCTATGCCACGGCCGGGACGCGCGATTGGGCGGCGGTCGAGGCGCTGATCCACCCCGATTTCGTTCTCTACGAGGCCAATTCGCTGCCCTTTGCGGGCGAATGGCGCGGCAAGGACGCGCTCCAGCGCTGTGCGGCCGCCATGTATGGCACGTGGTCCGATACCAAGCTTGATATTCTCGATTGCACCGGGGGCGACACCAATGCAGTGATGGTGATCCGCCTCACTATGCACCCCAAGGATGGCTCGGCGCCCTTCACCCAGACGATCTGCGAGGCAGGAACTTTCGAGGACGGGCTGCTGCGCGAATTGCGCATCCACTATTTCGACGCCGCCGAGGTCGCCGCGCGGGCCTGAAGGCCGCCGTCCTATTCGTGCCTTAGGGCGTCAATCGGATCGAGCCGCGAGGCGCGGTGTGCGGGGTAATAGCCAAACACGATCCCCATGCTGGCCGCGAACACGAAGCTGACGATGTTGATCACCGGATCGAACACGAAGGGCACTTCGATCACCGCCGCCAGCCCAAACGAAGCGCCAAAGGCCAGCGCGATTCCCACAAGGCCGCCCAGCGCGCACAGCACCACCGCCTCGGTCAGGAATTGCAGCCGCACCTCGCGCGCCAAAGCGCCGATGGCGAGGCGGATGCCGATTTCGCGGGTGCGTTCGGTGACCGAGACGAGCATGATGTTCATGATCCCGATCCCGCCCACCAGCAGGCTGATCGAGGCGATGATCGCCACCATTGCGGTCAATGCGCCAGTCACCGCGCTCAGCGCCTGATTGATCTGTGCTGTATCGATCACGTTGAAATCATTGGGTTCTGTGCCCTGAAGCAGGCGCCGTTCGCGCAGCAGATCGACCAGTGCGTCCTGAATTGTTGTTGCGGCATAGGCAGCATCATATTTCACGACAAAGTAATCGAGGTTGTCATTCCCTCTGAACCGCCGTTGCACCGTCTTCAGAGGCATGTAGACCACATCGTCGTCGTCCTGCCCCCCTCCTTGGCCGCGTTCTTCCATCACGCCGATCACCTGGCACGAAACACCGCCGAGCCGCATCCGCGCGCCGACCGGGCTGCTGCCGCGCGGGAAGATTTCATCGCGAACCTTGAGGCCGAGCAGGCAGACATTCTTGCCCGCTTCCTCTTCGTCGCGCGTGAAGGGGCGGCCTTCTTTGATCTTGATGGTTTGCGCTTCGAGCAGCGGATTGGTTCCCCCCTCTATGCGGGTGTCCCAATCCTGCCCGTTGTAGAAGGCGGTCGCGCTTGCCCCGACCCCGCCCGCCGCAATCTTGACCCCGGCGATCTGCTGTTCGACCGCGCGCACATCAGCATCGTCAAACGGGCGGATCGCACCGCGCGTGGTGCGCACCGGGAAGACAATGAAATTGCTCGCGCCAAGCGATGAAATGTCTTCCTGCACCGAGGCGGTCACGCCATTGCCCAGCGTCACCATCGTCACCACCGCCGCCACCCCGATGATGATCCCCAGCGTGGTCAGGATCGAGCGCAGGATGTGCCGCCGGATTTCGCGCAGCGAGAGGAGAATGGTCGTCCCCAGCATCAGGCCGGCGCTCCCGCATCGGCGTGACCGCGCGCACCATGATCGACCCGGTCGACCAGACCATCGCGGAACCGCACGATGGTTTTGGCGTAGGAGGCCATTTCCTCCTCGTGCGTGACCATCAGCACCGTGATGCCTTCGCCATTCAACCGCTGCAGCAGCTCCATGATCTCGACCGATCGTTCGCTGTCGAGGTTGCCGGTCGGCTCGTCCGCCAGCAGCACGTCAGGTTCGGTCACCAGCGCGCGGGCGATGGCGACGCGCTGTTGCTGGCCGCCGGAAAGTTCCGCCGGGGTGTGCGAGGCCCAGGGCACCAGCCCGACCTGATCAAGCGCCCGCATTGCCGCCGCGCGCCGTTCATGCTTCTTCTCGCCGCGATAGACCAGCGGCAGCTCAACATTTTCCAGCGCGGTGGTGCGCGCCAGCAGATTGAAGCCCTGAAATACGAAGCCGAGATAGCGGCGGCGTAGCAGGCTGCGCTGATCCCGGTCGAGCTTTTGCACCTCCACCCCGCGAAATCGGAACACGCCGCCGGTGGGCACATCCAGACAGCCGAGGATGTTCATCGTCGTCGACTTGCCTGATCCCGATGGCCCCATGATCGCGACAAATTCGCCGCGATCAATGGTGAGGTCGATCCCCTTCAGCGCCTGAAACGCGGCCGCCCCGTTGCCGAAGGTCTTGGTAATGCCTTCAAGTTCGATCAGCGGCTGCGCTGTCACGGCGCCGTCGCCTTGATCCCGGTGACGACCTTCATCCCGCGCTTGAGATTGCTGGATCGCACCACAGTGCGCCGACCATCGCTGCGCCCGGTGATGACTTCGACAGCCTTCAAAGTGCCATCGGCCTGCAACACCTGCACCTGCTGGCGGCTGCCTTCGCCGATGCTGGCCTGCTGTTTCTGGTCCTCCAGCCCGATCTGCGGGTTGAACACCCCGCCGGCCGCTTCCTCTTCGGCATCGGGGCGGAACCGCAGCGCGGCGTTCGGGACCAGCAGCGCGCTGCCGGTGTTCTGCGTCGCAATCGTGGCGGTCGCGGTCATGCCGGGCCGCAGCAGGCCATCGGGGTTCTGCACGGTGAGCCGCGCTTCATAGCTGACCACCGCTCCGCCTGCCGCCGAAGCCCCGCCGCCGGCAGCAGAGGCCTGTGTCGTGCCGCTCGAAGCCAGATCAACCCGTTCGAGCGTCGCGGGGAAGCGGCGGCCGGGATAGGCATCAACGGTGAAGGTGGCCTTCTGTCCCGATCTGACCTGCCCGACATCCGCCTCGTCAACCGAGACGCGCAGCTGCATTGCCGACAAGTCTTCGGCGATCACGAACAGTGTGACGGTGTTGAAGCTGGCGACCACGGTCTGCCCCGGCTCAACCCGGCGGGCGAGCACCACGCCGGTGACGGGCGCACGGATCACAGCGCGGGTGCGGGTGGTGAGGTTGCCATTGAGCGACGCCTGCGCCGCTTCGATATTGGCACGCGCGGAAGCGACCGCTGCGCGGTCACGCGCCACGGCGGCCTCGGCCCGCTCGACCTCGATCTGCGAGGGCACGCGTCCGCCCGACAGTTTGCGAACCTCTTCGAGCCGCGCGAGTTGGACTTGATCAATCTCGTATGTCGCCTGCGCCTGCCCCAGCGCGGCGCGCGCGGCATTGAGGTTGGCGCGCGATTGCGCGATCTGCTGATCGATGATCTCGGTGTTGATCACCGCGATCACCTGCCCCTTGGTCACGCGGTCATTGACGTCGACCAGCACCGAATCGAGCGGACCAGTGACTTCCGCGCCGACTTCAACCTGATTGGTCGGGCGCAGATTGCCGGTCGCCGTAACGGACAGTGACAGCGATTCCTGCGCCACCGGCTCCGTTATGTATTCGGGCTTCGGCGCCTCACCCGAACATTGCGCGATGCCGGCGATCAGCAGCAGAACGATCAGGGCGGGCAGCCAGAATTTCATCCACCGCCGCCAGCGCGGACGAGGCTTCGTGCCGAGGAATTCGTCCACGCTGGACGCCGGATCGGAAGCTGTGCTTGTCTCGTTCACTCGTCGGGGCTCCCTGCCGGTGTCGGTGTCGGTGCCGGTGACTGTTCTGCGATGGCCGCGCCGTCCGGCACGGACCAGCCGCCGCCCAGCGCACGCGCCAGACTGATGAAGGCGATAGCGCGCGCGGCTTCGGCGTTGACCTGCGCGGTTTGGGTGTTGAGCAGCTGGCTTTCGACCACCAGCAGCGTCTGAAAATCGATCAGCCCGGCCTGATACTGGCTGCGGGCGAGCAGCGCGGCATTCCTCGCTCCGTCGCTCGCTTCAGTCAGCGCCGTAACCCGCGTGCCGCTGGCTTGCAACGCGACCGCAGCACTCTCGACGTCTTCCAACGCCCCCAGAATGCTCTGCCGCCAGGCCGCGAGCGAACTATCGGCGTTGGCCCGCGCGCCTTCGATCTGCCCGCGCACCCGCCCGCCATCGAAGATCAGCTGGCTGAGGCTGGCGAAGACATTGCCAGTGATGATATCGAACAGATCGCCCGCATCGATCCCACTGGTGCCGACCGAACCGGTCAGGCGCAGCAGCGGATAAAGCTGTGTTCGGGCGATCCCCACCCGGTCAAGATCCGCCGCCAGCCGCGCTTCGGCAGCGCTGACATCGGGGCGGCGGCGCAGCACATCGGCTGGCGTGCTGACGTCGATGCTGCCCGGCGGCACCGGCACGGCGCGCGGTGCATCGATGAGCGCGCGATAGACCGCGCCGGGCGGTTCCCCGATCAGCGTTGAAATCGCATTGGCGACCGCTGCCAGATCGCTTTCCAGCTGCGGAATGATCGCCGCGGTCTGCGCGCGCTGGGTGCGGGCCTGTTCGACATCAAGACTGTCGACCAGCCCGGCCTGATTGCGCCAGCGGGCAATCTGGAGATTGTCCTCCTGATAGGCGAGGGTATCGCGGGCAATCGCAAGCTGAGCGGCGAGCGAGCGGGCGGTGACCACCTGGCTCGCCACCTGCGCCACGATCACCCGCTCCAGATCGGCGAGCGAATAGCCTGCCGATTGCAGATCACCGCGCGCGGCATCGATCGAGGCATCGATCCGCCCGAACAGGTCAACCTCCCACGAGGCATCCGCGCCAAGCGAGAATTGCACATCATCGCTCGCAAAATCGCCGAAATCGCGCCGCGCGCCGCCGCTGCCAGTGATGGTCGGCACGCGGTCAGCACGCGCCTGCCGCAGCCCCGCGCGGGCGGCGCGCAGCCGTGCGGCGGCCTGCGCCAGATCGAGATTGTCGGCGCGCGCCTTGGCAACATAGTCCTCGACCAGTGGATCGCCGAGCATCTCCCAATAGCGATCAAGCGGGATTTCGGCGCCGGAGGGCGCGGCCAACTGCCACTGTTCGGGCAAGGGCTGCACGCTCGCAAGGGTGGGCACCTCCTCACGGCCGATGGCGCAGCCGGACAGCGCAAGCGCGGCGAGGCTGGCGGTGATGATGCCACGGGGCAGGCGTGCGGTGGGGATATGCTTCGCGCACAGGGGCTTGCCTGGCTGCGTCCGCGCAACACAATGCCCGCCGGTTGAACCGAGTTTAGCCGTAAATCCCCCGTCAGCCAGCCGGACTATGCGCAACCCATTTTATCGCAAAGCCGGCTTGGAACTCATTGTATTGCTACAAGTCAGCGGCAAAAGGCGCAACGCTAATTCGTCGGAGGCGGTTTGCGGTTGGTCGGGATAAGGCGACCGGCGCGTCGTTCATTCGTCTGGCGCAAGACCAGATTTGGCGTCGATGGCAGCCAGAATGTCGTTATTGTTGGAGCCGTCGCGATATCCTTTGACCACCAGAGCCGACATTTTGCGATTGCCGGTGGCGGGTTCGTCGCCAGTCGTCAGCAAGTCTCCCAGAAATTCGAACATCTGGTCGACCAGGGCGCCTCTTTCGGCCCGCTTGATGCGAACTTGCGCCTTGGGCGAAACGACCGCAAATTCTTTCCCGCGCACCAACACGGCCCGGCCCGCTTCGCTGGTGCTGATGACGTCGCCGATAAGCAATTGCGTGCCTTCTTCGCCGTAGATCGCTTCGCTGTTGCGAATGACGGAAACCTGACCATCGGTTTCGGAAATCCGCCAGCCGGAATCTTCAGCCAAGGCAGCCGTGCTTGAAACAAGCGCCGCAAGAACGCCGATCATCTTCGGTAAATTGGCCATCACCGTCTCCCGGAATAGTCCTGAATAGGCAGGTAAGACTATGACAGGGTTCGATTATGTTGTGGTTCCGATGTTTGGCTAATGCTGGACTGACGGGCGTGATTAATTCATTGCTTCAAAGCCGGAAAGCGCGTCATCTGGTTGAATTGGCGCGTTGAGTTGCTCCCAATGGCGCTTCTCTTCAGGGCGCTGGCTGGAGTCGGCGAGGGAGTTGCAGCCCGCGCACTTGTGCCTCACAAGGTGCGGATGGGGATCATCGAAATCATCGGGATCGCGGGTAGCGTCAGCCTGCTTTCGGGCTGGCGGCTTTACCTGTGCATTCTGGCGACCGGGCTCGCGATGCGGCTGGAGGTGCTTCCTCTGCCAGAGCACCTCGCCAGCCTTGCTGTGCTCGCCAATCCGTGGGTGCTCGGCATCGCCGCTTTCGGGGCGCTGGCAGAGTTTTTTGCCGACAAGGTGATGTGGCTCGATAGTCTGTGGGACACGGTCCACACGCTGGTCCGCCCCATCGGCGGCGCGCTGCTGGCGCTGGCGATTGTCGATCCATCCGATCCGGCGACGCAGGTCATCGCCTTTCTGCTGGGCGGCGGGGCGAGCTTCCTCGCCCACGGCGGCAAGGCGAGCGCGCGGGCGGTGGTCAACACCTCGCCCGAACCGATCAGCAACATCGTCGCGTCCAGCGCCGAGGATGTCGTCACCGTCGGGCTATTGTGGGTCGCCTACGAATATCCGGTGGTCGCGGGCGCCATTGCGGCGGTGCTGCTGGTGCTGGCGGCGATGCTGCTCTGGTGGGCGCAGCGGGTGATCAAGCGGGTATTTTTCAGGGCACCGAAAGAACTGAATTGACGCACGACCCCGCTCGTTCTGACCATCAACGAGCCCAGCTCTCTTATCGCGCCATTTGCCAAGCCTGTCCCAACACATTGAAAAGATTGTGCCCCCCGACGGCCCACCAAATAGTTGATGTCAAGGCGACGAGATAGCCAAACAACAGGCCACACGCAAAAGTATCGGCAAGCGCGCGGATATCGCTTTGGATCAGCCAGTTGTCATCGAGATAAAGCCCATGTCCGAGAGCAAAAAGCAGCGCCACCAATGGCATTGACCAGCCCACCTCGACGCCCCAAATTCTGCGCCTTTGCACCAGCACCGCATTCAATCCGCCCTGAAGCATGGCCCGAAAGACGATCTCCTCCGAAATGCCAGGCAGTGTCGCTTGGAAGGCAATTGTCTCCAAGGAAAACTCTGCCGATGACTGGTAGTAAAGCTGGGCAGCAACTTGAATCGAAAGAAGCGTGATGAGTACGGCGCTGAGCTTTATCACGGGCGCACGAATGCCTCGCCCAAGTAGCGAGCGCGCCTCGGACCAAGGCATCGCGTAAATGAAACACAGACCAACAACTGAAGCCAGAAACTTGCCGGTCCAGTTCCATCGCCCAATGTCTAGCAGCGGCACAGACGCGCCAAAGTAGAGCGTGAAGTCACACGAAAGCGCAGCAACGAAAAGGATCGCAATTTTACCGATTGCGCGCTCTTGCCCCCGCGCAAGGAACAGCACAACGGGCAGGATGATGGCCCAATGCAAAAGACTGGTCGTCAGGTAGGGACCAAGAGCCATCCCGCCCAGATACCTTTATCCGGTATGAGCCGCAATCCATTCCTCCACCACCGGCGCGACCTTGCCGCGCCAGCGGGTGCCGTTGAAGATGCCGTAATGCCCGGCGCCTTCGGCCATGTAGTACCGCTTTTTCTCGTCGGGCAGGTTCGGGGTCAGCTTCAGCGCCGCTCTGGTCTGGCCGAGGCCGGAGATATCATCGCGCTCGCCTTCGATGGCGAGCAATGCTGTATCGGTGATCTGGGTGATGTCGACCAGCTCCCCCTTGTGGCGGAACTCGCCCTTGGGGATCGAGTGCTTCTGGAACACCTCTTCCACCGTTTGCAGGTAGAATTCGGCGGTCATGTCGCACACCGAGCGATACTCGTCATAGAAGTCCTTGGTCGCCTGCGCGCTGGCCTCGTCACCGGCGGTGAGATGCTTGTACATCTCGTAATGGCTCATCATGTGGCTGCGCAGGTTCATGCTCATGAAGGCGTTCAGCTGCATGAAGCCGGGATAGACGCGGCGGCCGCTGCCGGGATATTTCATCGGCACAGTGGCGATCACCGATTGGCGGAACCATTCGATCGGGCGCTGCATCGCCATGTTGTTGACCACGGTGGGGCATTCGCGGGTGTCGATCGGCCCGCCCATCATCGTCAGCGTCGCCGGAGTGGCGGGCGATTTGTGGAGGTTCATCAGCGCGGTCGCGGCAAAGGCGGGCACAGAGGGCTGGCACACCGCCATCATGTGGATGCGCTGGCCGCCCGCTTCGGCGTGCACATGTTCGGTAAATTCGATCAGGTAATCAATATACTCATCGAGATCGAAGTCGCCCGCCTTGGTCGGCACCATCTTGGCGTCGGCCCAATCGGTGATGAACACCTCGCAGCTTTCCAGCATCCGTTCGACCGTGCCGCGCAGCAGCGTTGCGTAATGCCCGCTCATCGGCGCGACGATCAGCAGGCGCGGGCGGTCTGCGGGCGTGCCTTCCACATGGAATTGCAGCAGATCACCGAACGGACGGTGGAGCGCGATGGTTTCGGTCACCGCATGGACCTTGCCGCCGATGGTCACGTCGGTGATCCCGAATTCGGGCTTGCCATAATGCGCGGTGGCGTGGGCAAACACTTCGAGCGCATTGGCCACCATCGGGCCTGCGCCCATATAGCCCAGCGGATTGGCGGGATTGGAGAGCATTTCCGAACTGATCGAAGCGAGCGCGCTGGCGCTGTTCATCCAGCTGCGTTGCAGCTCATAGGCGTGGTAAAGCATCAAGTTACCTCAAACGACGAACAGTTCGGCGCTTCTCGGATGAGCGCCTTTCCCGCGATAAATGCGCCTTTGCCCGCTATTGTGCAATGCACAATTGCGCGACCGGGGATTGACCGGGGCATGCCGGGCAGGGGCGCATCGCTTTTTGCACGTGAATTTCGCGAGGTTCGGGGCTAGAGGGCAGCGACCATGCACGGCGAAACCCCCCAACCCGCAAGCACCGACACCCCATCTGACACTGGGACAGAGGCCATCGCCTCGCCCGAACATGCGGTTGTCGCAGAAGCCGAAGCGGCGGATGACACCCCGAAATCGCGCTCGCTCGCACCGCTGCGGATGGTGTTCGGCACGGCGCTGCAATACCCGCGCGAGATTGCGCTGGCCTTGCTGGCATTGGTCATCACCGCGGCAGCGACGCTGGCGATCCCGTGGCGCTTCAAGGTGATTGTGGACGATGCCTTCGGCGGTTCCGCATCGGCCGAAGATATCGCCCACGCTTTCCAGTATCTACTGATGATCGTGCTGATTTTGGGCCTGGGCACCGCGCTCAGGTTCTATTTTGTCAGCTGGCTGGGTGAGCGCGTCGTCGCCGATATCCGATTGAAAGTGCAGAACAACCTGCTTCGCCTTTCGCCCGGCTTCTACGAGGTCAATAGCCCCAAGGAAATCTCCAGCCGGATGACGAGCGACACGGCGGTGATCGAGAACGTCGTCGGCACCACGGTCTCGGTCGCCCTGCGCAATTCGCTCACGGCAGTCGGCGGAATCGCCTTCCTGATCTTCCTCGCCCCTTCGCTGACGATAGGCCTCCTGATCGGCATCCCGCTGGTGATCGCGCCGATTGTCTATTTCGGGCGCAAGATCCGTTCCGTCTCGCGGTCGAGCCAGGATCGGATCGCCGATGTCGGTGCCTATGTTACCGAAGTTCTGTCAGCGATGAAGATCGTGCAGAGCTTTGGGCAGGAAAGCCGCGAAGGTGCGCGCTTTTCCAACGTGGTCGAAGATACCTTCACCACGGCGAAGCGGCGCATCCTGCTGCGCGCAGCGATGACGTCGATCGTGATCCTGCTGGTATTTGGCGGGGTGGTGCTGGTGATGTGGCGCGGCGCGCTCGCCGTGGCCGAAGGCGCGATCAGCGGCGGGACGATCACGGCCTTTGTGATCACTGGCGGGCTGGTGGCAGGCGCACTTGGCTCGCTCACTGAAGTCTATGGCGATTTGCTGCGCGGTGCCGGTGCGGCAAGCCGATTGGCCGAACTGCTCGAAGCCCGGCCCGAAATTGCTGCCCCGGCGCGGCCCGAACGCCTGCCGGTGCCGCCGCGCGGCAGCCTCAGCTTCCGCAATGTCACTTTCCGGTATCCCGCGCGGCCCGAAACGGCGGCGCTGAAAGACTTCACGCTCGAAATCGAGCCGGGGGAGACGATTGCGATTGTCGGGCCTTCGGGCGCGGGCAAATCGACGATTTTCCAGCTGGTCGAGCGATTCTACGATCCGCAGGGCGGCACCATCCGGCTTGACGGCGTGCCGCTGACCGCGGCTGACCCGGCCGAAGTGCGCGCCCGGATCGCGCTGGTGCCGCAGGACGGGGTGCTGTTCAGCGCCAATGCCCGCGACAATCTGCGTTATGGCAAGTGGGACGCCACGGACGAGCAGATCTGGGATGCAGCCCGCGCCGCCAATGCGGAAACCTTCCTGCGCGCGCTGCCCAGTGGCCTCGACACCTATCTTGGCGAAGGGGGGACGCAGCTTTCGGGCGGGCAGCAGCAACGCATCGCCATCGCCCGCGCGCTGCTGCGCGACGCGCCGATCCTGTTGCTGGACGAAGCGACCAGCGCGCTGGATGCCGAAAGCGAACAATTGGTGCAGCAGGCGCTCGATACGCTGATGGCGCAGCGCACCACAATCGTCATTGCCCACCGCCTCGCCACAGTGCGCAAGGCAAACCGGATCGTGGTGCTGGACGATGGCCGGATCGCCGAACAGGGCACGCATGAGGCGCTGAGCGCGGCAGGCGGGCTTTATGCGCGCCTCGCCCGGTTGCAGTTCACCGACGCTGCGGCCTAAGCCTCACCACGCTTTTTCGACGAAGCGCGTGGCCCGCCGGATGAAGGGCAACCTTTCGCCCGATGCGGCGTTAGTGTGACGCTATCAATATGGGCGCAGGCAACGGCCTGTTCCAGCTTTCGGGGACTTCGCACATGATCACCAAATCCGCCCTTGTCGGCGCAAGCCTTGCCGCGCTGGCTTTTGCCGCGCCCGCCTTCGCCAATGCTGATGCCGCCGCGCATGACAGCGGCGTTGACCTGCTGCTCGCCGACAGCGCCGAAATGCCTGCGCCTGCGCTTCCCACGATGAGCTTTGGCGCATGGGGCGTCGATCCGGCGTTGTTGTCGACCACGGTCAAGCCGGGCGATGATTTCAACGCCTTCGTCAATCAGCCGTGGATCGATGCCAACCCGCTGCCATCCGATTTCAGCCGGCTGGGCGCGTTCACACTGCTCGGCGAGAAGAGCACGTCCGACGTCAAGGCGCTGATGGACGATCTGCTCGCCAAGCCCGCCGCAACCCGCACCGCCGATGAAGCGCGGATCGTGGGCGCTTACAATTCCTACCTCGATACCGCCGCCATCGAAGCCGCTGGCCTTGCGCCGGTGCGGCCGCATCTGGCCCGAATCTTTGGCGCGACCAGCCTTGATGATCTGGCGATGCTGTGGGCCGAGCCCGGGCTTGCCAGCCCGATTGGCGGCGGCGTCGGCGTCGATGCCAAACAGCCTGATCGCCACATTGCCTCGGTCAGCTTTGGCGGATTGGGCCTGCCCGATCGCGACTATTATCTCGACGACAGCGAGAAGGGCCGCGGGATTCAGGCGAAGTACAAGCAATACCTCACCTTCCTGCTGGGTGAGGCGGGTTACGAAGACCCGGCAGGCGCCGCCGAAGCCGTATATGCGTTCGAAGACCAGATCGCCCGCACCGTCGCTTGGGATCGCACCATCCGCCGCAATCGCGATCTCACCTACAATCTGGTGACCGCCGAAGAACTGACCGCGATGGGCGGCAAGGTGCCGGTGATGGCGATGCTGACGGCCATCGGGATCGAGGATAGCCCCGGCTTCGTCGTCAGCCTGTTGCCGCCAACGGCCGAGGAAATCGCCGCGCTCAAGCTCGATCAGGCCGCCCTTGCCAAGATCGGCACCGGCATGCCCGGCATGTTCGCGCTGCTGAGCGAAACCCCGGTTGCCACGTTGCAGGCATGGATGGCGAAGGAATTTCTCGCGGGCCACGCCGCAGTACTGCCCAAGCGGTTTGACGATGCCAGCTTCGAATTCTTCGGCAAGACCCTGCGCGGCACCCCCGAACAGCGTCCTCGTTGGAAGCGCGCCATCGGCGAGGCTGAAGGCCTGCTGGGCGAATTGATCGGCAAGGAATATGTCGCGCGCTATTACCCGCCCGAAAAGAAGGCGGCGATGGACGAACTGGTGGCCAACCTGCGCATCGCGCTGCGCGAATCCATCGCGGAAATCGGCTGGATGGGTGAGGCGACCAAGACGCAGGCCCGCGCCAAGCTTGACAGTTTCGATCCCAAGATCGGTTACCGGCCCAACCTCGAAATCTATGAAGGCCTTGCCATCACGCAAGGCGATCCCATCGCCAACCGCATGGCGGCGGCCAAGTGGGGGCAGGCGGATAATGTCGCCAAGCTGGGCCAGCCGATTGACCGCACCGAATGGGGCATGCTGCCGCAAACGGTAAATGCCTATTACAACGCGGTGAAGAACGAGATCGTCTTCCCCGCCGCGATCCTGCAACAGCCGTTCTTTGCGCTCTCCAACGACATTGCGGTCAATTATGGCGGTATTGGCGGGGTAATCGGCCACGAAATCGGCCACGGGTTCGACGATCAGGGATCGAAATCGGATGCTACCGGGGCGCTGCGCAACTGGTGGACCGATGATGACCGCAAGGCTTTCGATACGCTGGGCGACAGGCTGGTGGCGCAATACAACGCCTTCTGCCCGCTTGATTCAGGCAAGACCTGCGTCAATGGCCGCCTGACGCTGGGCGAGAACATTGGCGATGTCGGCGGGCTCAGCATGGCCTACCGCGCCTACAAGATCGCGACCAAGGGCAAGGATGTGCCGGTGATCGATGGGCTGACCGGCAACCAGCGCTTCTTCCTTGCCTGGGCGCAGGTATGGCGCTCCACCCAGCGGGAAGAAAACTACCGCAACCGCCTGCGCACCGACAGCCACAGCCCCGAGGAATACCGCGTCAACGGCGTGGTGCGCAATCTGGACGAATGGTACGAGGCCTTCGGCGTCAAGCCCGGCGACGCGATGTACCTGCCGCCGGAACAGCGTGTGCGTATCTGGTAAGGTTGAATTGGCCCGCTCCAGAAAAGGGGCGGGCCTTTTGATTTGACACGCCACGCTTGCTCGTCAAAGCGCGCCGCCATGAACGAAACCATCGCCGCCATCCTGCTCGGCATCCTTGAAGGGCTGACCGAGTTCCTGCCCGTCTCGTCAACCGGGCACTTGATCCTCGCCACCGAATTGCTGGGCTTTGACCAAGCTGAGTGGGAGGTGTTCAACATCGCGATCCAGCCGGCCGCGATCCTTGCCATCGTGGTGCTCTATTGGCGCACCTTCTGGGATGTCGCCAAGGGGCTGTTTGGACTGGAAAAGGGCGCGCTTCATTTCGTGCGCAATCTGCTGGTTGCGTTCTTCCCGGCGGTGCTGCTGGGCCTCGCTTTTGGCGATGTGATCGAGATGATGCTGGGCAATGCGGTGCTGGTGTGCTGGTCGCTGATCATCGGCGGGATTGCGATTCTGGCGATTGAACGCTGGGCCAATCCGCCGGCCGAGGGCGCTGGCGTGGCGGGCGTGCCGCTGCGCACATCGGTGCTGGTCGGCCTGGTGCAGTGCCTCGCGATGATACCGGGTGTGAGCCGGTCTGGCGCGACGATCCTTGGCGCGATGGCCTTCGGTGTGGACCGCAAAACGGCCGCCGAGTTCAGCTTCTTTCTCGCCATCCCCACGCTCAGCGGGGCGACGGTCTACCAATTGGCGAAGCGCGGCGCGGACCTGACCGCGAATGATATCGAGCTGATCGGGATCGGGTCGGCGGTCGGCTTTGTCACCGCGCTGATTGTGGTCAAACTGTTCGTCGCGGTGGTCACAAAGATCGGCTTTGCACCTTTCGCCTGGTATCGCATTGTGCTCGGCGTCGCTGGTCTTGCATGGCTCGCGCTGCGATAAGCGCAACTTCTTCGGAACAACCCGCACTGATGCTGGTTTGAGAGTCACACGGGCACAGTCCGGTGGAAACGGAGCTTGGGAAATTCAATGGCGTTGCTGGTGCTGATTGTTTTGGGGGCAACCCTGGGCTGGCTGGCCTCGATCCTTGCGCGCACCGAAGCGCCGGGCGCGATTTTGCGCCAGGTTGCGCTGGGGCTGGCCGTGTCAGTGGTCGCGGGCGAAATCGCCAATGACGGCACCATGATCGGCGGCCTATCGCTCCTTGGTCTCGGCGTTGCCTTGGTCAGCGCTGCAGCGGCATTGGTGATCTATCACGCAATCGCGCGCAGAAGAGCAGAAGTCTAAATCGGAGCCGCCCCGCTGCCGCGCCCGCCGCGCAGGTGATATTCTTGGCTACCCCGGTTCAGCACATTATCGACATCGATCACCGCCGAATTGGCATAGGTGAACCCGGCGGGCAGGCTGCGGTAGAGCCGATCAAAATCGCGCTCCACGGTCTGGCGGTAGAGATCGGCAAAGCTTTCGATCACGAAATAGGTCGGTTGCAGATCGTCGATCACGTAGTCGGTGCGCATCACCCGGTCGACGTTCAGCATGATGCGGTTGGGGCTTGCTGCTTCGACCGCAAAGCGCGCTTCGGTCGGGCCTGACAGGATCCCCGCGCCAAAGGCCCGCACATGCCCCGCTTCCTCGATCAGCCCGAATTCAACCGTGTACCAGTAGAGCGCGCCCAAGGCCTTCAGCCGGTTATACCGCATCGCCTTCCACCCGGCGCGGCCATATTCCTGCATGTAATCGGCATAGGTCGGATCGGTCAGCATCGGGACGTGGCCGAACACATCGTGGAACACGTCCGGTTCCTCGATGTAATCAAACGCCGCGCGCGCGCGGATGAAATTGCCCGCGGGAAAGCGGCGGTTGGCCAGATGCCAGAAGAACACGTGATCGGGGATCAGCATCGGGACGGGCACCACGCTCCACCCGGTCAGCGCGCCGAGTTCCTGGGACAGCGCGCCGAATTCGGGGATGCCGCCGCGCGACAGATCAAGCTTCTCGAGCCCTTGCAGGAACGTCGCACAGGCCCGGCCGGGGAGCACCTCCATCTGGCGGGCGAACAGATCGTTCCAGACCGCGTGATCCTCAGCCGTATAGGCGGTCTGCGCCGGTTCGAGCCAATCTGCCCCCACATGCGCAGGCCGGACAAGCGGCGCAGTGAAGACATCGCCCGCCATGTCTGGCAGGGTGGCGTAATCAGGGGATGGGTCGATCATCGTGGTCATGTGGTTGCAGATGATACTACCACCAGGCCGGTGCAAGGACAAATGAGGAGAGAGCCGTGGGGATGAAGCGCAAGGATTATGACGCGGCGCTGGAACCGCTGACGCGCGAACTGGTCAGCATGACGCGCTGGGCCAAGGCGAAGGGGGCCCGGATCGTGGTGCTGTTCGAAGGGCGCGATACGGCGGGCAAGGGCGGGGCGATTGGTGCGGTGCGCCACGGCCTCAACCCGCGTCAGGTCCGCACCGTGGCGCTGTCAAAACCGTCCGAGGCAGAGGCGACCCAGTGGTATTTCCAGCGTTACGTCGCGCACCTGCCATGCGCGGGTGAGATCGTGCTGTTCGACCGGTCATGGTACAACCGTGCAGGGGTGGAAAAGGTGATGGGCTATGCCACGCCGGAGCAGGTGCAGGCCTTTCTGGCGGCGGTGCCAGCGTTTGAAAAGCTGCTGGTGGATGATGGCATCTTGCTGTTCAAATACTGGCTTGGCGCGGATCAGGACGAACAGGAGGCGCGGCTGCGCGAACGGCTGGAAGACCCCTTGAAGCGCTGGAAGCTCTCCCCGATCGATCTCGCTGCGCGCGAAAAGTATGATGATTACACCAAGGCGCGTGAGGCGATGCTGAAGGCGACCCATACGACACACGCCCCGTGGACGCTGGTGGATTTCAACGATCAACGGCGCGGGCGGCTGACGCTGATCCGCGATCTGCTAAGCCGTGTGCCCGATACGCATGAGGAGCCCGAGGCGATCGAGTTTCCCGACTTGGGCCGGGAACCGGTGAAGGAGCGTTACAAGGTGCTGAAGCCGATCAAGACTTTTGTGGGGTGACCCTATAGCCCCCTCCTCTTTAGAGGAGGGGGCTATAGGGTGGTGGCGTGGCGCGCAGCGTCGCGCTCTGCTGCTTTCACCACCCCGCTGCGACTAGGCGGCAAGCCGCCAAGTCTCGCGCCCCTCCTCTAAAGAGGAGGGGGTTAAGTGGTTGCCGAAGCCGCCGTCACCTGCCGCCCGTCGTCGGCAAAGGCGGCGAGGTCATACCCATCTGCATCCTTGCGCATCACCAGATGCAGCGGCTCGCCCGTGATGGCAGGGGAAAGCCCGCGAAATTGGAACGACCGCACTCGGTTTGCGCCCAATTCCTGCGCCGCGAGTTGCAGCAGCAGGCTGGCAATCAGCGGACCGTGGACCACCAGCCCGCGATACCGCTCGACCTGCTGCGCATAGGGCGCGTCATAATGGATGCGGTGGGTGTTGAAGGTCAGTGCGGAGTAGCGGAACAGCAATGCAGGGGTGGGGGTCAGCACCCGGTACGCGTCCCATCCGGCGGGATCAAACTTGCCCTCACCCAGCGGCGGCGGCGCCAAATCCTGCCCCGTGCTTGCCGCCTCCCGGTACACGATAGACTGGGTTTCGACCACCGCCAGCGTCCCGTTGGCGAATGTTTCATGGGAAACATCGACGAAAGCCAGCGGGCCGGTGCTGCCCTGCTTTTCGCTGATCGCCGCCACCCGGCTGGTGCGCTGGATCACCGCGCCAATCGCGATCGGCATGTGAAAGGTGATCTTGGATGATGCCCACATCCGGCGCGGCATGGCGAAGGGCGGCAGAAAACTGTCCGCGCTGTTATCGCGCGCCGGGTGCCCATCGTCGCCCAGCGTCGCCGTGGCCGCTTGCGGGGTGCAGAGCGCCAAGTGGATGCCCTGCGGCATGATCGGCGGATGCGGGCGGGCGAGATCGAAGGTGGCGAGCCACCGCGCGGCCAACCCTTCGTCGAGCCGATCCTTGGCGCTCTGCTCGCGCCCGATCCACGCGTCGAAATTCATGTCGCGCGCTCGAACACCGCAGCGATGCCCTGACCGCCGCCGATGCACATCGTCTCCAGCCCATAGCGCACCCCGCGCCGGTGCATCTCGTGCGCCATGTCGGCGAGGATCCGCCCGCCGGTCGCGCCAATCGGGTGACCGAGGCTGATGCCCGAGCCATTGACGTTGAGCATCTCGCGGCGGCTGTCGTCCGCGCTCCAGCCCCAACCCTTCAGACAGGCGAGCGCCTGCGGGGCGAAAGCCTCGTTGAGCTCGACTAGCCCGATATCGTCCCAGCTATAGCCCCGCCGCGCGAACAACCGCTCGACCGCCGGGACCGGGCCGATCCCCATGCGCGAAGGGTCACATCCCGCCGCCGCCCAGCCGCCGAACCACAGCATCGGGGTGAGGCCGAGCTCCTCGAGCTTGTCCTCCGCGACCACCAGACAGGCAGCCGCCGCATCGTTCTGCTGGCTGGCATTGCCGGCGGTGACGATGGCGGCCGGATCGCGCTTCAGGTCGATGGGCGCAAGCTTGCCGAGTGTCTCCATGCTGGCGTCGGTTCGGTAGCCTTCGTCGTGATCGAACACCACCGGATCACCCTTCCGCTGCGGGATGGTGACGGGGACGAGCTGCTGCGCGAACTTGCCTTCCGCCCATGCCCGCGCGGCGTTCTGGTGCGAGCGGACGGCGAAGGCATCAGCCTGTTCGCGGGTAATATCGTAATCCTTGGCGAGGTTTTCGGCGGTTTCGATCATCCCGGTGATCACCCCGAAGCGTTCGACCGGCTGGCTCATCACCCGCCCGCGCGACAACCGATCATGCAGCACCATGTCCCCCATCCGCACGCCCCCGCGCGCGGCCAGCGTGTAGTGTTCGACGTTCGACATGGATTCGACACCGCCCGCGACCACGACGTCAGCCATCCCGGTCTCGACCATCATCGCAGCGGTTGCCACCGCCTGCACGCCCGACCCGCAGCGGCGATCCAGCTGGAAGCCCGGGACTTCGAGGGGGAGCCCGGCCGCCAGCCACGCCCAGTGGCCAATTGCGGGCACTTCGCCATTGCCGTAGCCTTGGGAGAACACCACGTCGTCCACCCGCGCCGGATCGATGCCGCTGCGCTCCATCAACGCCTTGAGGATCACCGCGCCCAATTGGCCCGCGTTCATGCTGGAAAGCCCGCCGAGGAACTTGCCTACCGGGGTGCGCAAGGGGGTGCAGATGGCGGCGCGTCTGGTCATGATATCAATTCTCCAACAATTCCGTTCGCCTCGAGCGAAGTCGAGAGGCCGTTCAGTTGTGTCTCGACTACGCTCGACACGAACGGAGATCGATCAGCGGTACTGATCGGACAAAGCCAACGTCCCCGCGTCCACCAGCTTTCCAATCGCACCCGAGGAAAGCCCCAGCTTGTCGCTCAGCACCTCCTCAGAATGCTGGCCGAGAAAAGGCGCAGGCGCCGGATCGCCCGCCTCGCGTCCCGGCAGGTTGGCGAAAGAGCGAGTGGCGGGATAGTCAAAGCCCGAAGGATTGGCGGGCGCAGGGCCGAACAGCGGGTTGCCCGCCACCAACACCGGATCATTGGCCGCCTCATAGGCGGTGCGGTAACGCTCGAAAGTGCAGCCCTCGGCGGCCATGCGCGCCGCGAGTTGAGCGTAGTCCAGACCGTCCGCCGCTTGCTGGAACAGCGCGAACAGTGCGGCGCGGTGCTGGAAGCGGGGCGTGTCTCCATCGGCAAAGCGCACGCCATGTTGAGCCTCCAAAGCGGCGATGCCCTCCTGCACGGCAAACGCTTTGACCAGCCCGCCCCACTGCTTGGGCGTCAGCGCGGCGACCATGAAGCGCACGCCATCCTTCGCGCGGAAATCGCGCCCGAACGCGCCCCAGATCGCGTTGCCCAGCCGCTCGCGGTCGCCGCCGCGATAGAGCACCTCGGCCATCAGTCCGGCGTTCGCCATCGTCCCGATAGCGACATCGCCCAGCGGCAAGCGCACCTCGCTGCCCTCGCCCGTGCGGGTCCGGTGATGGAGCGCGGCGAGCATGGCGAAGGCACCATAGGCCCCAGTGATGAAGTCCCACGCGGGGAGCACCTGATTGACCGGCGGGGCAGTTGCCGGGTCCCAATCCTCCGGCCCGGTCATCAGCGGATATCCTGCCGCGGCGTTGACGGTGAAGTCCATCGCTTGGCGCCCATCATGCCAGCCCATCACCCGCAGGCTGATCATGTCCGCGCGCTTGGCCGCCATCGCGGCGTGGCTGAGGAAGCTCGCTTCGGGCAGGTTGGTGATGCATTGGCCGACCTTGGCCGCCAGCTCCACCAGCAGCTCGCGCCCCTCGCCCGATTGCAGATCGAGCGCCACGGACTTCTTCGCCCGGTTGAGGTTCTCCCACGAGAGCGAGCGCCCTGCGCGCGTCAGCATATAGCGATTGTAATCGAGCCCGCCCGCCTTGTGGTCAACGCGGATTACCTCCGCGCCCAGCTGCGCGCAGTACAGTCCCGCAGTGGGCGACGCGACGAAGCTCGAGACTTCGACGATGCTCAGGTCATTGAGAAGGTTATACACCCTAATCCTCCCCCACCGGGGGAGGGGGACCAGCCGCAGGCTGGTGGAGGGGCAGGTGCGGGTGATCCGAACCTTGTCCGTCTTCAAAAGCCGAGGGTGCCCCTCCACCCCCGACTGCGTCGGCGGTCCCCCTCCCCGTTCCGGGGAGGATCAAGAATCCCTCCACTCGCGCAGCATATGCTTGGCGATCTGGAGTTGCAGGATCTGCGTCGTGCCTTCGTAGATGCGATAGATGCGCGCATCGCGGAAGAAGCGTTCGGCGTCGTATTCGGCGAGGTAGCCCGCGCCGCCGTAGATCTGCACCACACGGTCAACCACCCGGCCGCACATTTCCGAAGCGAAGACCTTGAAGGCCGCGGCCTTCACCAGAATGTTCTCACCCGCATCGGCGCGCGCGGTGACGTCCTTCATCATCGCTTCGGCAGCGTAGATCTCAATCTCGCTGTCGGCGAGCATCTGCTGAATCAGCTGGAAGTTGGCGATCGGTTCGCCAAACGCCTTGCGTTCGTTGGCATAACGCAGCGCCGAATCCAGCGCGCGGCGGGCATAGCCGGTCGCCGCCGCGCCCACGCTGATGCGCCCGTTATCAAGGCTCTTCATCGCGAAGACGAAGCCCTTGCCGGTCTCGCCGCCGAGCAGCGCGTCACCCGGCACCCGCACGTCATCGAGCATGATGTCGGAGATATGCGAGCCCGATTGGCCCATCTTCTTGTCGGGCGATCCGGTCGAAACCCCCGGCGCGTTCATCGGCACAAGGAAGGCGCTGACATGCGCGTTCTTGGGCAGCGCCTCCTTGCTGGTGCGCGCCATGATCAGCGCAACATCGGCGTGGGGGGCATTGGTGATGTAGCGCTTGGTGCCGTTGAGGATCCAGCCGTTGCCGTCGGGATCGGGCACGGCAGTGGTCGCAAGCCCCGCGCTGTCGCTGCCCGATCCCGGCTCGGTGAGGCCGAAGCACGCGATCCGCCCGGCGGCGATCTGCGGATACCACTCGGCCTTCTGTGCTTCGGTGGCGCCATTCTTGAGCGCGCTCGCAAACATCCCGACATTGATCGAGAAGATCGAGCGGTATGCCGGCGCGGCATAGGCCATGATGTTCACCACGCGGGCATATTGCGTCATGTTGAGCCCCGCGCCGCCATACTCCTCCGGCACCGACAGGCCGAACAGCCCCATCTCGCGCATTTCCTTGAGGATTTCGTCTGGGATGCGATCCTCGGCGATCACCTGCGGTTCGGCCGGGATCAGGCGCTCGCGGACGTAACGCTCGAGCTGCTCGGCGAACTGTTCGAACACGTCGGCGTCCATTCCCGGGTTGCGGACCGGCGGAAGTGAGGCGGGGGCATTCATGGCATTCATCGTCCTTGAGCGGAAGAAACCCTGGCACAATCGCAAGCGGCACAGAACCCGTGCCGCATTGTGCGCAGCTATTCAGCCGGTGGTTCGGCCTTGTCGCCTGTCAAATCGGCAGGTGCGGCCTCTGGCGGCAGGGCTTCGGGTGGGAGGCGACGCTCATCGAGCATGGAGGCGGCTTCCTCCAATGCCTTGGCTTCGCCTTCGCTCACCCCGCCGGGCGCGCTCGCGCCGCCATCGCCGCATGCGGCAAGGGCGAGCGCTATGCTGGCGGCGGTCAGCAGGCGGGGCAGCGGGAGCGCGGCCTTCAGCACCTTACTGGCTCGGTTCCTTGTCAGCGCCGGCTTCTTCGGCCGCCGTGGCGGCTTCAGATGCGACATTGGCCGCGGCATCGGCGGCCTTTTCGGCGGTAGCCTCAGTCTCGGCGTCGGTCGCTGGCGCATCGGTGGCGGTCGCTGCGGGATCGGCGACAGGCTCCTGCGCCACCGGGGCGAGCGCTTCGTCTGCGGGCATTTCGACCGTATCGGCGCTGGCTTCGGTCGAAGCGTCATCGGCGCTACCGCAGGCCGACAGCAGCAGTGCGGCAGTGGCAAGGGCGAACAGGGGGGCGGTCTTGATCATGGGTTAAGTCTCTCCTCAAACGGGTCCGGTATCGGCGTGGGAGAGGGTGTAGCCAAGCAAAGCCGCCAACGCCAAGTGCCAAATGGGCACAGTGCCTGATCAGCCGCTGGCAGCAGGCACGGCGCATGATACAATTGTGCCCATGATCCAGCACATTCCCCATGTCCGCCCCCGCGCATTTGCCTTGCTCGCCGCGCTGGCGTTGCCAGTGGTGGCGGTCAACGCCCAGCCCGTTCCCGGTGCTTTCACCGTAGCTGAGAGCGGGCAGACCTTTGCGACCTTGCAGGAGGCGGTGAACGCGGTCGGCAACACCCGCGCCACGATCCGCATCGCGCCGGGCCTCTACCGCCAATGCGCGGTGCAGCAGGAGGGCGTCATCATCTACGAAGCGGCCGAGCCGGGCAAGGTCACCTTCGCGGGCCGATCCTGCGAGGGCAAGGCCGCCTTCGTGCTGCGCGGCACGGGCGCGGAGGTGCGCGGCATCACCTTCAGTAATCTGGCGGTGGCCGATGGAAACGGCGCTGGCATCCGGCTGGAGAAAGGCGCGCTCAATGTCGCCTATGCGCGGTTTGAAAACAGCCAGCAGGGCATCCTGACCGCCGATGATCCGAACGGGCGAATCTATATCACCCGCTCAACCTTTACCGGGCTTGGCACCTGCGAGAATTCCGCAGGCTGCGCGCATTCGCTCTATATCGGCAACTACGGCTCGCTCACCGTGCGCGAAAGCCGGTTCGAGCGCGGCATGGGCGGGCACTACGTCAAGGCGCGCAGCGGCGAGGTGGTGATTGAGAACAACAGCTTCGATGACGCCAATGGCAAGGCGACCAATTACATGATCGATCTGCCCGCAGGCAGTGTGGGCCGGATCGCCAACAACTGGTTTGTGCAAGGGCGCGACAAGGAGAATTACTCGGCCTTCATCGCCTTGGGCGCGGAAGATCTGCTCCACCCGTCAGACGGGCTGGAAGTGGCGAACAATGAAGCCCGCTTCGTCCCCGGCCTGCAACGCCAGACCGTATTCCTCGCCGACTGGACCGGATCGCGAATCATGCTGAAGGGCAACAAGCTGGCGGCGGGGTTGAAACAGTACGAGCAGCGTTAGGACGCTTTCCTACCTTCGCCTGAACTGCCAGCGTTGCAGGCATGACCTGCCGCACCGCCTGCTGCCATCTGCCTGAATTCAGGTGGATCGGATGGGCAGATTTTCTGTTCCTGGACAGTGTAACCTGTGTCTCCAACAGCCGCGGATGGCGATGCCTGTCAGATCAGCAAATGCCCCGAACGATCGCGCTTGGTCGCAAGATAGCGGGCGTTGTGGGGGTTTTCGGGGAGCTGGTGCGGGACGCGCTCGCTCACAGCGATTCCGGCGGCTTCGAGCGCGTCAACCTTCGCGGGGTTGTTGGTCAGAAGGCGAATAGTGGTCGCCCCAAGCAACTCCAACATCCGTGCCGCCACCGGAAAATCGCGCGCTTCATCGGGCAGGCCGAGGCGCTGGTTGGCCTCGACCGTATCGAACCCCTGATCCTGCAAGCGATAGGCGCGCAGCTTGTTGATGAGCCCGATCCCGCGCCCTTCCTGCCGCATGTAGAGCAGCACGCCCCACCCGCCATTGTCCCGCGCTTCATGCGCCATCGCGTGGAGCGCGGCATCCAATTGCGGGCCGCAATCGCATTTGAGGCTGCCGAGGATGTCGCCGGTGAGGCATTCGGAATGCAGCCGCACCAGCGGCTGGCGGTCGCCGCTCTGCTTGCCGATGATCAGCGCAACGTGCTCCCGCAAGTCAGCGGAGGAACGGAAGGCAACGATCTCGGCATCCTCGCATGCGGAGACGGGCAGACGCGCGCGGGTGACGATACGCAAGGCGCCCGCTTGCGAATAGGCGGCAAGGTCGCTGACCGTGACCGGCACCGCCTCGCCCGCGTCAACGGGATCGACGAGAAACGCAGGCAGGATTCCGGCGATCCGCGCCAATTCGAGCGCGGCTGCGGCGGTCTCGGCCCAATCAAGCGTCACGGCCTTGAACGGGCCTTTGAGGGGATTGCCGAGATCGAGCGCCGGATCGGCAATCGGCAGGGCATCGCGCAGGGTGAAATCCTCGCCGCCAGCGATCAGCACCGGGGCATGAGGGACGGCAGCATCGCGCTGGTTGGCGAGCTTCAACGTCGCAGCGCGGGCGGCAGAGATCAGCATCCTCGGCGCGGTTGCGGCTTGGGCAATGGCCGTCTCGACCGGCAGCAGCGTCGGCCCGCCATCAAACGCCAGCGGCCAGCCGTGGCGCAGTGCATCAACCGCCTGCGCCGCGCGGCGCTCCGGTGATGGCACAGCGCTCAGAGATCAAACTCCGTGATCAGCGGGACGTGATCCGACGGCTGCTCCCACGCCCGTGCGCCTTCAAGCACACGGTGCGCAGTCGCCTGCTTGGCAAGGCTCGGCGAGGCCCACATGTGATCGAGCCTGCGGCCCTTGTCGTTCTCCTGCCAGGCAGGATTGCGGTAGCTCCACCACGAGTAATAGCGCGCCGGGGCGGGGATGTGCTGCCGCCCCAGATCGACCCAGCCGTGCGCGTCCTGAAAGCGGCCCAGCGTCTCGACCTCAATCGGCGTGTGGCTGACGATCTTGAGGAGCTGCTTGTGGCTCCACACATCGCTTTCCAGCGGGGCGATGTTGAAATCGCCGACGATCAGCGTGGGGCGGTCCAGCCTGTCCGCCCAAGCCGTCATCCGTCCGAGGAAATCGAGCTTCTGGCCAAACTTGGGGTTCACCGCGCGGTCCGGCACATCGCCGCCCGCCGGGACATAGACGTTCTCGACGAGCACATCCTTGCCCAGAACCTCGACCCCGATATGCCGCGCTTCGCCATTATCCTGCCAATCGTGGCGGGTGACTTCGCGGATCGGAATGCGGCTGACTGTCGCGACGCCGTGATAGCCCTTCTGCCCGCTCACCGCCTGATGGATGTAGCCGAGTGCCGCCAAGGCTTCGGCAGGGAACAGGTGGCTCTCGCACTTGATCTCCTGCAGGCACAGGATGTCGGGCGCGGCCTCGGTGAGCAGCTTTTCGATGAGCCCCACGCGCAGGCGCGCGGAGTTGATGTTCCAGGTGGCGAAAGAGATCATGGAGGCGGACTTAAGCGGCAATCCACCAAACTTCTAGCTTTCACTTTATTGACGCCTTGGCACGCGATACGGCGAGCGACCTTCACCGGAGCTCCTACGATGATCCGCACCCTTCTCGCCGCCCTGATGTTGTCCTCCGCTGCCTTCCCTGCGCTTGCCGAGGACGCGCCTGCGGAGCCAAAGGCAAAGAACGTCATCCTGTTCATCGGCGACGGCATGGGCATCTCCACCATCACCGCCGCGCGCATCTACGAAGCGCAAAAGCGCGGGGAGACGGGGGAGGAGAACGTCCTCAGCTTCGAACGCTTCCCCAATCTGGCGCTGGTCAAGACCTATAACACCAATGCCCAGGTGCCCGATTCCGCGGGCACGGCGACCGCGATGCACTCAGGTAAGAAGACCCGGATCGGGGTGCTTGGCATCGGGCCAGAGGCTGAGAAGGGCGTGTGTATGGACGCTCTGGCGCACCCACTGCCCTTGCTGGGTGAGGAAGTGAAACAGCGCGGGCTCGCGCTCGGGATCGTCACCACCACCCGGCTGACCCACGCCACGCCGGCGAGCGTGATTACCCGCAGCGCTGACCGTGATTGGGAGGCCGATACCAATATCCCCGCCGACCAGAACGGCGATGGGTGCAAGGACATCGCGCTGCAATTTGCCGAAGGATCGTTCGATGTCGCGCTCGGCGGCGGGACGGCGATGTTTTACGGCAAGAACGGCGGCGGCAGGCGAGCCGATGCAGCGGCAGACTTGCCTGCGCAATGGGCCGCGAAGAACGGCGGCGTGGTGGTGAAGGATACCGCCGCGCTGTGGGCTGCACCGATGGACAAGCCGGTGCTCGGTCTGTTCAACTCCAGCCACATGACCTTCATGGCCGACCGCAAGCCTGATTCGGCCGAGCCGACCCTCACCGACATGACTGCGCAGGCGATTGCGCGGCTGAAGGCTGATCCTGACGGGTTCTACCTGATGGTCGAAGGCGGCCGGATCGATCACGCGCACCATGCCGGGCAAGCAGGCTATGCGCTGGAAGAAGCGGTCGAGTTTGCCCGCGCGGTGCAGTGGGCGGTCGATCACACCGATCCGACCGAAACGCTGATCATGGTCACCGCCGATCACAGCCACGTGTTCACCATCGCGGGCTATCCGCAGCGCGGGAATGACATCCTCGGCCTCGTGGTGGCCCCTGCTGGCCGCGGCGAGGACGGGGGTGATGGTGTCTCGCCCGTGCTGGCGGGCGACGGCAAGCCCTATACCACACTTGGCTATGCCAATGGCCCGGGGGCGCTGAAGGGCGAGCGGAGCGTGCCTTCAACCGGCGTCGCAGCGACCCAGCAGTCCACCGTGCCCACCGGCGCCGAAACCCACGGCGGCGAAGATGTCGCGCTGTTCGCGACAGGCCCCGGCGCTGAGCGGGCGCACGGGGTGATCGAGCAGAACCTGATCTACAACATCATCCGCAAGGCGCTGGGCTGGGAGTAAATGGTTGAACCGGCGCGCCAACCAAAAACCCTCGACCCGGGGGCGGTGGGTCGAGGGTTCCATGGAGCGTTCGTCACGCTTGTACAAGACGGGCTCACAACGAAGGATGGGCAACAGGGGGGAAACCGTCCTTCGAGCCGTCTTGTTGAGAATGATTAGCCGTTAGAGCCTTTCATTCACATGAACACAGGCGCAATCTTGTCGTTTCTATACAACCGTTCGTCGGAACGCCGTTCATCCAGGACGACGAGCCGAGCGGCGCGGATCCTTGAAAGTGAAAGTGCTATCGGCCACCGCGACCCCGTAACGCTGGTTTGACAGCTGCACGCGGGTGCGGTTGTTCTGCGCATCCAATGCCACCCAATGGGTCAGCTGGAAGCCGCCCGGCGCAGCGGAATTGCGGACGAAGATCAGGTTGATCATCCCGAATTCGGGCTTCTTGGGATCGCGCACTTCGACGCTGAGGACATCGGGATTGCCCGTTGGCACCAGCTTGCCGAACTTCTTCACATCCTTGCCGGGATCGAACAGCGCACCCAGCGGCGAATTGCCGATCGGCCAACGTTCGACCTGATTCACCTCGTAGTCGATCATGTAGAGCGATTTGCCGTTCGAGATGACGAGGAAATCGGCATTCTTGCCGTAATCGAAGCGAATCTTGCCAGGGCGCTTCAGGGTCATCACCCCGCGCACCGTCGTGCCCTGCCGGTCGGTCTGGGTGAAATCGGCGCGCATCGTGCTGATTTCGCGCAAGGCAGCAACCACGCGGTCAAGATCGCCAGCCGATTGCGCCGCAACCGGCGCAGTGAGTGAAACGCCTTCGCCGGGGACTAAGCCAAGCGCAAGCGCCCCGGCCCCAAGGCCAAGGATCGCTGCACGAAAAGTGGTGAGATGGTTTGTCATGCCGCGCGGATTAATGGCGCTGGCTTGAACTGTCGATGAATTATCGCGCCCCGCCCGGCAGGCTGGGGCGCAGGTAGCCGATCTTACTTGATCTTGGCTTCCTTGAATTCAACGTGCTTGCGCGCCACCGGGTCATACTTGCGGAAGCTCATCTTCTCGGTGATGTTGCGCGGGTTCTTCTTGGTCACGTAGAAGAAGCCGGTGCCCTCGCTCGAGACGAGGCGGATCTTGACGGTGGTGGGCTTCGCCATGGCGGGTTCCTGTCAACTGGTTCGGCCCGGCAAGTCCTTTACTCGGGCGTAAAAAAGCAAATAGCGGCGCGCCCGGAAGGCCCGGCACACCGCCACATGGGCGCGCCATTCGCCGATTCACGGGGAAAAGTCAACACAACTTGGCTGGTCCCGCTACCAATCGGAACTGCTCGGCTTGCCGCGATTGGCCTTCACTGTTCCGCGCACCTTCTTGACCTTCAGCCGCTCGGTCTTGCCGACGCGGTTGAGCCGGGTCTTGGCGCGGCGCTTGGGCTCGGTCTGCGCCTCGTTGAGCAGCTCGGTCAGCTTGACGCGGGCGTCCTGACGATTGGCCTCCTGCGTGCGGTGCGCCTTGGAATTGATGATGAGATCGCCGTTCCCTGCCAGCTTCGATCCTGCCAGCGCCCGCAGTCGCGCAAACACCGGCGGGGTGAGGCGCAGAGCGTAGATATTGACGCGCAGTTCGACTTCGGTGGCGACCTTGTTGGCGTTCTGTCCGCCGGGGCCGGAGCCTGCGAGGAAGCTCTCCTCGGCCAGCCGCAGAGCGCGGGCGCTTAGGGGCTCAGGCGCATCCTCATCCATCACGCGCCCCCAGGGCGAGGAAGTCGGCGGGCAGGGGCGCTTGCGCAGTGATCGGCGGCTTACCGTCGCGGTTGACGGTGAGGCTTTCGGCATGCAGCATCGTCCGCTTGGCCCCAGGCGCATTGCCGGCACCATAGACCGGATCGCCTAGCAGCGGAGCGCCCAGACCCTTCAACGCGTGGACCCGCAGCTGATGAGTGCGGCCCGTCTCAGGGCGGAAGCGGATCAGGCTGTTGGGGCCAAGTTCCTCGACCAGTTCCCAATGCGATATCGCAGGCTTGCCCTTCTTCGCCGCAATCATCCGCCAGCCCTTCTCGGCCGAGCTGATCTTGGCGAGCGCGAGCTCAATCGTGCCTGCCGAAGCTGGCGGATGACCGGCGAGGATCGCGAGATAGGTCTTGGTGACCGCCCGCTCTTCAAACGCCTTGTTGAACCGCGCCAGCGCCTTGGGATTGCGCGCCAGAAGCAGGCAACCGCTTGTGTCGGTATCAAGCCGGTGCACCGCGACGGGCGGCCGCTGGAAGCCCAGCTTCAGCGGCTCAAGGTGGTCTTCAAGGCAGATTCCGCCCTTGCGCGGGCGATCAACCGACATGCCCGAAGGCTTGTCGATCACCAGCGCTTCGCCGTCTTCGTAGAGGATTTCTAGTTCGGCCATAATGTCACTAATCCGTTCGTGCTGAGCTTGTCGAAGCACTGCCCTTCTTGATGGCGAGCGCTAGAGAGGAAAAAGAAGAACAGCCCTTCGACAAGCTCAGGGCGAACGGGGAGAGGTTCAGATCAGCACCGCCCGCACCAACCCGCGCAGGGCGTTGCCGATCAAGAAGCCGCCTGCCAGATCATCCAGCGTCAACTCCGCCTCGCGCGCCTTGCCTTCGGTAATCAGATGTTCGCGGAGCACGCCGGGCAGCAGGCCAAGCGTGGCGGGCGGGGTGAGTAGCACGCCGTCCGGGCCGTCGACGAAGACGCAGGTAAAGCTGCCTTCGGTGACGAGGCCATCTCCGCGCACCAGCACCGCCTCTTCGGCCCCGAAGCCCCGCGCCGCCGCCAGCGCATCCTCATAAAACCCGCGGTCGGAAGTCTTGTGCGCCAGTCGCCAGTCCGAAGGGTCGAGCGGATTGGGCAGCGCGGCCACCTTCACCGGCTCGCCCAGTGGCGCAGGCAATGGCCCCGTCTCCAGCGCGCTCGCTCCGCTGCGCGACACCAGCAGCCGTATCCGTGCCGGGGCATCAAGCTCAAAACACAGCGCCTGAATCTGGTTGCGCAAGGCGTGGCGATCAAAAGCGAAGCCCAGCACCTCGGCGCTGCGCTTCATCCGCGCCAGATGCAATTCGAGCAGCGCAATCCCGGTTTCCGGCGCGAACCGCATGGTTTCGATCAGATCGCATTGCGGCGCGGTTAGGCCGGGCGCGGCGCGGCGGACAAAGCCCGCCTTGACCTCGCATTCGCGCCGTTCGGACAGGGCATCGCTATCGGCCACAATCGCTGAGCCAATGCCGAGCACCGCAGAGCCCTGCCCGTTCTCGATCGGAGTCAGCCGCAGCGTGCGGATCGCGACATTGAACGCCGCGTTGCCATCAGCATCGATCCGGCCAATTGCCCCGCAGTAAGGCCCGCGCGCGTCGCGCTCGATATCGACGAGCAACTCCATCGCACGGATTTTGGGCGCGCCGGTGATCGATCCGCACGGAAACAGTGCCCGCACCAGATCCATCGCCCCTTTGCCGTGGCTGAGCCTTGCGCGCACGGTCGAGACCATCTGGTGCACCGTCGGATAGCTTTCGACCGCGAAGGGCGCGTCGACCACCACGCTCCCAGCTTCGGCCACACGGGCGAGATCATTGCGCATCAGATCGACGATCATCAGGTTTTCGGCCCGGTCCTTGACCGAAGTGGCAAGGTCCTGTGCCAGCGCGCGGTCCGCCGACGGGTCGGCGGCACGGGGACGCGTGCCCTTCATTGGCTTGACCTTGGCCTCGGCCCCATTGAGCGCGAAAAACAGCTCGGGCGAAAGGCTCAAAAGCCAATGCGCGCCGTCAAATACCAGCCCGCCATAGCCTGCTGCTGCTGCACCGCGTAGCGCCGCATAGAGCCCTACCGGATCGCCGCGATACGATCCGCTGAGGAGGTAGGTGAGGTTCGCCTGATAGATATCGCCCGCGTGGATCGCTTCACGCAGAGCGCCAAAGGCGGCCTCGTATCCGCCCGGCGACAATTGCGGATCGAGCGGGCCAAGCGTGCCCGGCCCCTCGGCCCGCGCGGTGAGCCATGCCGGGACATCGGCGGCCGCAATCCGTGTCGGTGCATCGAACAGCCCGAGCCACACCAGCGGTCCCGCCGCGCCGGAGCGCGCTGCTGCCTTGCCCGCCAGCTTGGGCTCCAGCGCAAGCCCCGCCTCATAGGCGAGATAACCCGCCAATGCCCCGCCATCCGCCTGCCGTGCCGCATCCGCCGCGGCCAACACGGCTGCGACCTCGTCAGCACGATGGGCGACGAACACTGCGCGCGGGGCTTCGTACAGCAATGCATCGGCCGCCGTTTCACCGGCGCGGGCGTCATCGAGCAGCACGAATGGCGGTTGGTAAAACATGCGGAGCAGCCATAGCCAAAACCGCGCGGCTGTCGAGAACTTGACCGCCGCCGCGCGCCCCTTCACATCAGGCGCAAATCGATCATCACGGGGACGAAAAATGGCGGAAATGGCGGGCGATATCTATCTTGGGCTGGGCGGGGATGGGTCGCGCCAGGCGCTGGCCTTGAGCCGGTCCAACCGCCACGGGCTGATCGCAGGGGCGACCGGCACGGGCAAGACGGTGACCTTGCAAGGCATCGCCGAAAGCTTTTCCGCCGCCGGGGTGCCGGTGTTTGTGGCGGACGTGAAGGGCGATCTGTCGGGCATCGCCATGCCGGGTTCGCCGACCTTCAAGCATGCCGACAAGCTCGAATCGCGCGCCAAGGAACTCGGCATCACAGACTATGCCTATAGCGATAATCCGGTGATTTTCTGGGACCTGTTCGGTGAACAGGGCCACCCGATCCGCACCACGATTTCGGAAATGGGCCCACTGCTGCTCGCCCGCCTGCTTGATCTCAATGAGACGCAGGAAGGCGTGCTCCAGATCATCTTCAAATATGCGGATGAGAACGGGCTGCTGCTGCTCGACCTCGGCGATCTCACGGCGCTGCTCGCCTGGGCTAATGAGAATGCGGCGGAACTTTCGGGCAAATATGGCAATGTCACCAAGCCTTCGGTCGGCTCGATCCAGCGGCAATTGCTGAGCTTTGAAGCGCAGGGCGCAGAGCATTTCTTTGGCGAACCCGCGCTGGAAATTGCTGATTTTCTAAAGGTTGATGATCAGGGGCGCGGTTACGTGAACGTGCTGGCCGCCGACACGCTGATGCGCAGCCCCAAGCTTTACGCGACCTTTCTGTTGTGGCTGCTGGCCGAATTGTTCGAAAGCCTGCCTGAAGTCGGCGATCCCGAGAAGCCCAAGCTGGTGTTCTTCTTTGACGAGGCGCACCTGCTGTTCGACGATGCGCCTGACGCGTTGCAGGACAAGATCGAGCAGGTGGTGCGCCTGATCCGCTCCAAGGGCGTGGGGGTGTTCTTCATCACCCAGAACCCGATTGATATTCCTGAGAAAGTCGCAGGCCAGCTCGGCAACCGGGTGCAGCATGCCTTGCGCGCTTTCACCCCGCGTGATCAGCGCGCGATCAAGGCGGCTTCGGAGACCTTCCGGATCAATCCCAAGCTCGATGTCGAAACTGCGATCACCGAACTGAAGGTGGGTGAGGCCCTCGTTTCGACCCTCGACGAAGACGGCGCGCCGACTGTGGTGGAGCGCACCCTGATCAAGCCGCCGCGCTCGCGCCTTGGTCCGGTGACGCCGAAAGAGCGCGCGATCATCCAGTCGATCAGCCCGGTCGAAGGCAAGTACGACACCCGCGCCAATCGCGAAAGCGCCGAGGAAGTGCTCGCCGCCAAGGCTGCTGACGCTGCTGCTACCGCTGCCGAAGTGGCGGAAAAGGGCAGCGAAGAAGTTGCAAAGCGCGAGCGCAAGACACCTTCGATGTGGGAAAAGGCCGGCAAGAGCGCGCTCACTGCGGCAAGCGGTTCGATCGCTTCGGTCGCAATCGCGGCGGTGCTTGGGAAGAAATCGGGCGCGAATCCGCTGAAGACCGGCGCGACTGCCTTTGTGCGCAATCTGATCGGCGGGCTGATGCGCTGAGGCTCATTTTCTGGCAATGTTTCACGTGAAACATTGCCAGAAAAGGCGGCATCGCAGGGTCAATCCCCGCCAAAACCACGCCAAAACCCCGCCAAAACCGCGCTATCTGCAGCTCAGGCTTCGGCTGCCGGAACCATGCAATAGGCATTCAGCTTGTTGCCATCGGGATCGCGGAAGTAACCGGCGTAGAAGCCGTCATTGCCGCGCGGGCCGGGCGCGCCTTCGTCCGCAGCGCCATTGGCCATCGCGGTGGCATGGAACGCATCGACATCCTCCGGAGTCTTGACCTCCAGCGCCACCATCACCCCGTTGCCGACCGTCGCCGTGCCGCCATCAAACGGCTTGGTCAGCCCGATCCCCGGCGCGCCGCCCCATTCGCCCCAGGCGATGAAGCTTTCGGTGTCCATCATCCGCCCGACGCCGAAATGCGCGGCCAGCGCGTCATAAAACGCCGCCGCGCGCGGCAGATCATTGGTGCCCAGAGTGACATAGCCGATCATGTGATGTCTCCATTCCGCGCGTCGCCCCTCGCGACTCGCCCATATGAGAACATTACCGGAACATAATGATCGCGGCAAGCCGGGTCAAAGCGCTGCCGTCTCACGCTCCAGCCACGTCAGATCGTCACCCGCCAGCTGCGGCGCGAGCAACTCCCGCACCTGCGCATGATAGCCATCGACCCAGGCGATCTCGTCCGCCGTCAGAAGTGCCTTGTCGATCAGCTTGCGGTCCAGCGGCACAAAGGTCAGCGTCTCGAACCCGAGATAGCGGCCTTCCATCCTATCAATCTGCCGCTCCTCCACCAGCACCAGATTTTCGATCCGGATACCGAAGCTGCCCTGCTTGTAATAGCCCGGCTCGTTCGAGATGATCATGCCCGCGAACAGCTCCTGCCCGGTGCCCGCCTGCCCGCCGCTGGGCTTGGCGATCCGCTGCGGGCCTTCGTGCACCGCAAGGAAGCTGCCGACCCCGTGGCCGGTGCCGTGGGCGTAATCAACGCCCGCTTCCCACAAATATTGCCGCGCCAAAACGTCAAGCTGGCCGCCTGCCGTGCCTTGCGGAAACATCGCGCGGGCAATCTGGATATGGCCTTTCAGCACGCGGGTGTTGCGGTCGCGCATTTCCTGCGTCGGTTCCCCGGGGCCGACCCACACGGTCCGGGTGATGTCGGTCGTCCCGCCCGGATATTGGCCGCCAGAATCGACGAGGTAGATCGAGGATGGCGGGATCGGGATATTGCTGTCCGCATCCACCTTGTAATGCGGCAATGCAGCGTGCCCGGCGGCGGCCGATATGGTGTCGAAGCTGAGATCGCGCAGGCCGGGGTCTTCGGCGCGGAAGGAGGCGAGGCGGGCAGCGGCGGAAAGTTCGTCCACCCCGCCCTTCGGCGCTTCCACTTCCAGCCAGCGCAGGAATTTGCTCACCGCCGCGCCATCTCGGGCCTGCGCATCGCGATGGCCCTGCTGTTCGACAGGGTTCTTGACCGCCTTGGCGAGGATCGTCGGGTCCTGCTTGAAGGCGAATTTCGCCCCGCCGCTGCGCAAAGCCTGAGCAATCCCGACCACCGCGAAATCGGGATCGAGCGCGATGGTCTTGCCCGCCAATTCTCCTGCCAACGCGACTTCAAACGCGGCGCGCTCGCGGATTGTCACCGCATTGCCCAGGTGGCGGGTGAGTTCGGGCGTGACCTTCTCTGGCGCGATGAACAGCTCTGCGCTGCCATCCTTGTGCGCGATCACATAGGACAACGCGACCGGGGTGTGCGCCACATCGCTGCCCCGGATGTTGAGCAGCCAGGCGATCGAATCGAGTGCCGGGATCACCACCGCATCATGGCCCTCCTTTGCGAGCCAATCGGCCACCGCCGCGCGTTTCTCCGCCGAGGAGCGCCCGGCGAGCGCCTCGTCATGCGGGGTGGCCACGGCTGGCGAGGGGGCAGGACGATCCGCCCACACCGCATCAATCGGATTGCTGGCGGCGGGCACCAGCGTGATGCCGCATGGCTCAACCGCGCGTTCCAGCGCCTCGACCCATTTCCACGTGTGCAGCCACGGATCATAGGCCACCTTGGCCCCGCTTTGGCACGCCTCGGCCAGCCAGCCGGCGAGCGTGTCGGCAGGCACGCTCTTGTAATCGAACAGCGTGCCATCAACCTGCTCGCGCACCTGCACGGTGTAGCGGCCGTCGACAAAGATCGCTGCGTGATCCAGCGTCACTGCGGCAAAGCCCGCCGATCCGCCAAACCCGGTCAGCCAAGCGAGCCGCTGGGCATAATCGCCGACATATTCGCTCATATGCTCATCGCTGATGGGGATGATGAAGCCATCCACCCCGCGCCGCTTCAATTCCTCGCGCAGAGCGGCGAGACGGGCCTCATGGGTTTGCATCAGCATTTGATCGATCCTCGGGTAGCAGCGCAGGCTCTTGCCGCGCATCAATGTCGCGTTACAACCGCGTTATAGGCCCGATGGGCTTGTCTTTCCACCCAGACCGACAGACGGGACCTGTATCCAATGATCAGCCGCCACGCTCTTGCGCTTGCGCTCGCCGCCACCACCTTTGTCCCTGCTGCTGCCCCCACTATGGCCATCGCAGCCCCCAACGAGGATCAAGCCCGCGTGACCACATCAGCCGCTGCTGCTTCTGCCGCTTCAACTACCGCATCCGAAATCAAGCCCCCCGTCGCCGAAAAGCGTGCCCACAGCTACACCCATCACGGGATCACCATCGAAGACCCCTATGATTGGCTATACGACAAATCCTACCCGACCGTGGATGACGAGGATGTGCTCAACCATGTGAAGGCCGAAAACGCCTATTTCGAAGCGAAGATGGCCGCCCAGGCACCCTTTACCGAGGCGCTGTTCACCGAGATGCGCGCCCGCATCAAGGAAGACGACAGCACCGTTCCGCAGAAGGATGGCGATTACTTCTACTGGAGCGAGTTCGAGGAAGGCGCGCAGTACCGCAAGCATTGGCGCGCTCCGGCTGTCGGAGACATGGCCGATGCCGCTAAGGCTGAGTTGCTGATCGACGAAAACCAGCTGGCCGAGGGGAAGGAATATTTCAGCCTTGGCGCGGCATCGGTCAGTCAGAACGGGCGCTATCTCGCCTATACGACCGACACTACCGGCAGCGAACGTTACACCGCGCGGATCAAGGATCTGGCGACCGGCGAACATCTGCCCGATGTGCTGGAAAACCTGCGCGGCGATCTGGTGTGGGTCGCGAATGATACGGCGCTGGTCTACCACCCCTCAACCGAGGAATGGCGCACTCTGGAGGCCAAGCTGCATGTGATCGGCACGCTGGTCGAGCAGGACGTGACGCTCTACGAGGAAAAGGACCAGAGCTTCAGCGTCGGCACCGGGCTGACCGCGCAGGAAGACTGGCTGATCATCGCCTCAGGCGATAACGAGACGAGCGAAGTGCTCCTCGTGCCCGCCGCCAATCCCACCGCCGCGCCGATTCTGGTGAAGCCGCGCAAGAAGGGCGTCGAATATTCGGTCGATGTCCGCGACGGCGAGCTGTGGGTGTGGACCAATGATGATCACATCAACTTCCGCCTCGCCAAGGCCGATCTGAAAAGCCCAGGCGATTGGCAGACGGTGATCGCTGGGTCGGACGAATTCTATCTGACCGGGTTCGACCTGTTCAAGGACTTCTACGTCACCGAAGGGCGGCTGAACGGGCTCGATCAGATCCAGCTGCGCCAATATGGCGATGCGGCGAAGATCACCCCGATCACCTTCCCCGAAGCGAGCTACACCGCAGGCCTTTCCAACAATCCCGAATATGCGGTGAGCAAGCTGCGGCTGTCCTATCAGAGCATGGTCACGCCCAGCACAGTCTATGATTACGACGTGGCGACCGGCGGCTTTGAACAATTGAAGCAGCAGGAAATCCCGAGCGGATACGACGCCAGCCTCTACACCACCGAGCGGGTGAGCGTGCAGGCGCGCGACGGGACGATGGTGCCGGTCAGCATCGTGATGCGCAAGGATCGCGCGGAGATCTTGAAGAAGGCCGGGATCGAAGGGCCGGGGCCGCTGCATCTTTATGCGTATGGCGCCTATGGCTATGCCATCCCGCCGGGTTTTTCGACCACGCGTCTCAGCCTCGTGGATCGCGGGTTTGCCTATGCCATCGCGCATATTCGCGGCGGCGATGATCTCGGGCGGCGCTGGTATCTGCAGGGCAAGCTGTTTGAACGCACCAACACCTTCAACGATTTTGTCGATTCCGGGCGCGGGCTCATCGCCAAAGGCTATACCGCCGAAGGCATGGTGACCGCCAGCGGCGGATCGGCGGGCGGCGAGCTGATGGGGGCGATCGTCAATCAGGACCCCAAGCAATATGGCGCTATTGTCGCCCACGTGCCCTTCGTCGATGTGCTGAACACGATGCTCAACGAGAAATTGCCGCTCACCCCGGGCGAATGGCAGGAATGGGGCAATCCCATCGTGAGCAAGGAAGCCTTCGCCTATCTGCTGTCGTACTCGCCCTATGATCAGGTGGTGGCCAAGGCTTACCCGCCGATGCTGGTGACCGCCGGGCTGAACGATCCGCGCGTCACCTATTGGGAACCGGCCAAGTGGGTCGCCAAGCTGCGCGAGGTGAAGACTGACGACAACCTGCTGCTGATGAAAACCAACATGGGCGCAGGCCACGGCGGGCAATCGGGACGCTGGAACAGCCTCAAGGAAACGGCGGAGGAGTTCGCCTTTATCCTGTGGCAGATGGGGATGGCCCCGAAGGAGTGACCGCGCAAAACACCTTCACCCGCCCCTTCTCCGCGCGCCCGGAGCACATCGACGAGCTTGGCCACGTCAACAACACGGTGTGGGTGCAGTGGATTCAGGACATGGCAACCGCGCATTGGGACGCCGTGGCCCGGCCTGAGGATCGCGCGGCGTTCTTCTAGGTCGTGGTGCGGCACGAGATCGACTATCGCGGCAACATTGCCGAGGGTGAGGCTGTCACCGCGACCACTTGGATCGAAGGCCCGGCGATGGGGGCCAAGTCGTTGCGCCGGGTGGAATTCGCCGATTCCACCGGCAAGCGCCTCGTCAGCGCGGCGACCACCTGGGCGATGATTGACCGCGCAACCGGACGGCTGGCGCGCGTGCGGCCCGAGGTGCTGGCGCCGTTCCTTGCCGATGACATCTTTCGCTCATCCTGAGCCTGTCGAAGGATGCGGCGCGACGGTCGCCCTCTAATGCTTCGACAAGCTCAGCATGAGCGGAGGTCGAGGAAATCCTAGGCAGCGCCGCGCTTCGTATTCCGCTCCCGCCGGCGCGCTGCGCCCTTGAAAACGGTCTGGCGCTCATAGGCCAGCCGGTTGCGTCCCGAAGCCTTGGCTTCATACATCAGCGCGTCGGCACGCGCGTAGAATTCGGCAAACGCCATCGAGTGCTGGCTTGAATCGCTCATCACAACAACGCCCATGCTGGCGGTGACCGGCAGATCCAGCCCCGGCACCTGATTGGCAATCCGCATCGGAATCGCGCGCCGCAACGCCTCGGCGCGTTCGAGCGTGTGCTCGCCGCGCAGCAGCACCACGAATTCCTCGCCGCCCAATCGCACTGCAATCGAATCGCGATCGGCATTGGCGCGGATTGCATCGGCGCAGGCGATCAGGGCCGCATCACCGACCTGGTGGCCGTGAAGGTCATTGATCGCCTTGAACCGGTCAAGATCGATCAGCGCGAAGGTGTTGAAGCCCTGTGTCAGCAGCTCATCAAACCGTGCCTCGATCGCGCGGCGGTTCATCAGGCCGGTCAGCGAATCGCGGGTCGAAATCTGTTCGAGGAACCGAGCTTCGGTCAACGCAGCATCGCGTTCGTGCCGCAGCGCCAGGAAGCGGTCGGCAATCGCCAAGCTGATCACCACCACCTCGATCCCGATCGCAACATACAGCATCTGATCACGGCTCGCGGTGCCGACCAGCCAGCCCAGACCGCGCAGCAACCGCTCGGTCGAGGCGATGATGATCGGAGCCCATGCCACCAGAATAAAGCGCGCCGAACGGCTACCGCGCAGCACGGCTTCGATCACCGCAGTGGTCACCACAAGGATGAACGGAATGTAGGTGATGAAATACCCGCGATCGTCAAATGGCTGGGTCGCATCAAATTGCAGGGCGAGAAAGCCCGGCACGGCCATGGTGAAATAGCCGACTGAGATCGTGGCCCGGCGCATCAACCGCGATTGTGCGCCGCGTTCAAGGAAATTGGCGACAAACAGGGCGGCCAGCCCGCCGGCTATCGCATAGGACAGCGGAGCCACCACCGCGATCAGCGCCAGCGGCAGCGCCACCATCGCCGATACCAACCCGCCCGCAAACATCACATAGACCATCATCGAGGCAACCAGCCCCGCGTGCAGCAGCACGAACCGTTCGCGCAGCACGACATAAAAATTGACGTCGAACAGCAGGGGAAGCGTCAGCATGCCCATGACGAAGGCGAGCAGCACCAGATTGACCGGCTGCCATTGGGCCCGGTTCTTGTCATGGGTGACCCGCGCTTCGCTCATCAACGGCACGGAATGCGGCGCTTCGATCCGCACCAGCAGCATTTTGGTTTGTTCGGTGATTTCCGGCAGAGGCAGTTCGAAGACTGGTCCGTCGGCAAAGGGACGACCATCATTCTGGCCATAGCGCTGGCTGCGCATGGTGCCATCATCGTCGACCGCATAGAATGTGATCGATGAGAACCGCGCAATCCGGCTGAGGAACTGGCGCGGTGCCAGTTCATCGTGCCAGCCTTGGGCATCGAACCGCAACCACATTGACGGCACGTCCGAACGCCAGTTTTCGTTGGTGCAGGTCCAGTTACCCTGCGCGATCATCGCAGCGGCGGTGCGATCAAGCGGGGCCACAGCGTGACAGGAGGGGGAAAAGCTGGGCAGCACGCGGTCGTAATCATGCGCGCCTTCATGCGCAGCAGCCGGCCGCACGACGACCATCGCCAGCAACATCGCAGCCAAGCAAAACCGGATCAGGATGCGCATTCCTCGCATGCCGCACAGCTACGACCAAAGCTCTTACGATGCCGTTAAGCAAGGCGCATCCATTTTGGAGGAAAATGCGTTGCAAACCATGCTTTTGTCGACGATCGCGAGGCGCTGTTTGCCGGTGTCTCGCGGCCGAATTTCTGTTCAGCCGCCGCGTCATGTCGCTGTCATGAATTGCGCCTAGCGGGCAAGCAAGGATATGAACGGGATTCATGATGGCACACCGCACCTCAGCCCTTGCCAGGATCGGCGCCGCGCTGGCGTTGGCCGGCTTTGCCCTGACCGCCTGTGATGGCGGCGGCATTCGCAATTCGGTCCATGCTGTCGGATCTTCCACCGTCTATCCCTTCGCGACCGTGGTGGCCGAAAATTTCGCCCGGTCGAACACCGATTCGCGCTCGCCGCTGATAGAATCGACCGGCACCGGCAACGGCATCCAGCTGTTTTGTTCCGGCATCGGTCCCAATACGCCCGACATGGCCAACGCCTCGCGCCGGTTGAAGCCGTCCGAATTCGACAAGTGCGTGGCCAATGGCGTCGACGAGATTGTCGAACTGCAGGTTGGGCTGGACGGGATTGCCTTTGCCTCGGCCAAGGGCGGGATCGTGCTGAACCTGTCGCCAAAGACGGTGTACGAGGCGCTGGCCGCCAACCCCTATGGCAAGCCGCAGACCGCCAAGACCTGGAAGGATGTCGATCCGGCGCTGCCGTCCGATCCGATCATCGTTTACGGGCCGCCCAGTACATCGGGCACGCGTGATGCGCTGAAGGAACTGGTGCTGGAAGTCGGCTGCGCCGCCAACCCCGCCATGGCCGCGCTGAAGAAGAGCGATGAGGACAAGTTCAGGCAGGTCTGCACCGAAGTGCGCAGTGATGGCGGCTATGTCGATCAGGGGGAACAGGACAATCTGATCGTCCAGAAAATCACCGGCAACCCGCGGGCGGTGGGCGTGTTCGGCTTTTCTTACCTCGAAGAAAACCTCGACAAGGTGCAGGGTCTGACGATGAACGGGGTCGATCCGACCTATGACAACATCGCCAGCTTTGCCTATCCGGGGGCGCGGCCGTTATATGTCTATGTCAAGAAAGCGCATATGCGCGCGATCCCGGGCCTTGGCGGCTATCTGGCCGAATGGGTCAAGAGCTGGGATAAGGATGGCCCGCTCGCCGCGAAGGGCATGGTCGCGATGCCTGCTGACGCGATGGCCGCCAACGCCGCCAAGGTGCGCGATCTGCCGCTGCTGACCAAGGCCGAACTCGAAGTCAATTAAGCCTGTGATTGCCGGGTCGCGTGCGAGGGGGTAGCATGCCCGGCATGAGCGCGCGCAAGATTGCCATCTGGCACGATGCCGGCCTGATCGATGCGGCAACGCGCGACCGGCTGCTGGCTTACGAGGCATCGCATGCCCGCCCGCTCGCTCTGTGGGCGGTGTTCGGGATCGGCGCGCTGACCATTGGGCTGGGGCTCGTATCGGTGATCGCCGCCAATTGGGAGGATATTCCGGGGCTGGTGCGGCTCGGCGTGCACCTTGCGCTGATCATTGGCGCGCTGGCGGCGCTGTTCCTGCGCGAAGACCGGATCGCAGCGACATCGCCTTGGGTTGTTGAGGCGCTGCTGTTTGTCACCGCCGCGCTGGGGCTGACTTTCTTTGGACATCTGGGGCAGGTCTATCAGACGTCCTCGCCATTGTGGCAGCCCTTGGCGACATGGCTGGTGCTGTTCGCTCCGCTGCTGCTGTTGTTGGGGCGCAGTTGGCCGAGCGCGCTTGCTATCTTGGGCGCGGCAGTATGGACGGCGTGGGAATATGCCACGGCCATGACCGGCTATGGCGTGGTGCGCGATCCGGGCTTTCTGTGGCAGCTGTGGCTGGGTTTCGTCATTGGCCTGCCGGTCGGGCTGGCTCTCGCAGCCGCAGCCTTGCGCACCCGCAGCACGCGGCCCGATTTCTGGCGACGGCTTGAGCAATTGGCGCTCGCCTATGCCGTCGCCGGGGCCTCGCTGGCCTGCGCGCTTGCCAGTATCGGCGGGTTTGGTGATGGCGGTGTGTGGAAGAGCGGAACGATCACGCTGGCGAGCGGCGGCGTTGCACTGCTGACCGGCCTTGCTCTCGTGCAGGCGCGGCCCGGCACCTCGGGACGTATGGCGGGTGCGATCATCGCCGGGGCGGGGCTGGTGGTGTTGGCGGCGCAAGTGACCGACGGTGGCACTGTCCCCGCCGCCGCGCTGTTCATGGCGCTGTGGGTCGGCATCGCAGGGGCTGCGCTGATGGCGGGCTGGCGCGGTGTGTTCCAGTTGAGTGTGGCTGTGATTGCGTTGCGCCTCATCATCCTGAGTTTTGAGCTGGCGGGCGATTTGCTGACCAGCGGCTTCGGGTTGATCCTCTCCGGGGTGATGATCCTCGGAGTGGCGTGGGTGGCGGTGCGGGTGTCCAAGACCTTCGCCCCGCCGAGCGAGGGGGCTGAGGCATGAACCGGCTTGTCCGCCTTGCCGCTGCCGTTGTCCCCGCGCTCGGGCTTGCCGCGCTTTGGGCAATCAGCCACCAGACCTACCAGCAGGGCACCGAATGGGAGGTGCCGATCCAGGGCTATGACCCGCGCGATTACCTGCGCGGGCACTATGTCGAGTTCCGCTATGACTGGCCTGGGATTGACGAAGGCAGCGTGGCTCCGGGCGGAAAGCTGTGCCTGGAGGGACGAGCGCCCGCGATCACGCGGGTCACGGCCCGATCGACCTCGGCCAATTGCGCCCATCCGCTACGCGCACCCGTTGTCAGCAATTACGGCGCGGACGCGTTGAGGGTTGGCCGCCTCTACATCGGGCAGGAGCGCGCCGCGCAGCTTCAGAAGCAGCTTCAGAACCGCGCTCAGCGTGGGATCGTCACCATCCGCCAGCGCGCGGACGGCAGCTTCACGCCCGTCAGCATCCGCTTCCGCCCGCTCACTCCGCAAGAAATCGCCGAGCGCGATACGCCGCCCGCCGCGCCGCTTTCCCCCTTCGATCCGCTCGCCCCGCCCGCGATCATGGACAAATAGCCTTAGCGGAAATCCTCCCCCGTCGCCGCAATCCGCACCTTGAGCCCGGCCTGACAGATATTCTGAATCTCGATCCCCGGGTGGGCGTTGACCTCGATCACCAACGGGCCATCGTTCACGTCGAGCACGATGTCCGCCCCGCAATAGCCCAGCCCCACGGCCGGGCCGCATCGTGAGGCGAGCTCCAGCACGCGCTCCCAGCCCGGAATCTCGAACCCGATCAGCAGCACGCCGGTATCGGGGTGGTGCGTGATCGGGGTGCCTTTCACCACCGCGCGGGTGATCTTGCCGGTAACCATGTCGATCCCCGCGCCAATCGCGCGTTGGTGCAGGTTGGCTTTGCCATCGCTCTCGATCGTCGGCAGCCGCACCATTGCCATCAGCGGCGTGTGGTGCAGGCTGATGACGCGCAGATCGGGCAGGCCTTCGGGCACGATCCGCGACAGCGCCGGATCGGCGATGATCAGTGGTTCGATCAGCGCGGCATCCTCTGCCGCCGAATCCCCGGAAAAGCCGCCATCAACCACCTTCTGGATGTGATGCATCACCGTCTCTTCGGTCAGCGGAGCGCCCGATCCCTTGTACCAGACATTGCCCTCGCGCCGCACGGCCAGCAGAATCCCGTCGCCCTGCGATCCGCGCGCGGGCTTGATCGCCCAGGCATCGGGCATGTCGCGGGTCGGCTTGAAATTGCCGAGCTTCTGATGATCATCGATCACCGCTACCGTGCCAGTGCACGAAATCCCGGCCGCCTCCAGCGCGACCTTGGCGGCCACCTTGTCACGCGCCCGTTCGATGGCGTCGCGGGGATTGTATTTCTGGATCAGCGCGTTGCGCATATTGATCCCGAGAATCTCGTCCACCCCGTTCAGCGGTGGCGGGCGCAGCTTGCTCAGCGCGTCGTAATTGGGCCGGGCCTTGCGAAACAATCCAAGCATATCAAACGTCCTCAGCCGACGTGATGATCCAGGCATTGTGGATCATCGGTCGGCCATTTGTGCCAGGGCGAGGCTCAAATTGGGCCTCCTTATTGGGTGCAGTCGGCTGCGGGACTCGCCGTCGTCGCTTGGTGAGCAGGTCTTCCGGTGAGTTGATCACCCACATGCCTTCTAACGGAGGGGCTGCCGCGCGGCGTTCTTCCCATGTCACGGGTCCCAGATCGAGTTCAAGTTGATCGGATTCGACCTTCATCCGCGCCTGCCGTCGCCGCTCAAGCCAGATCGGCGCGAAGCGGTGTATCTCTGACAGCCGCAGGCCGCGATACCGGCCCAGAATGCCGATCGCGACTGCTGTGAAGGCCGGCATCAGCAGCGGCGACCATTCGATCAGCGCCAGCGCAAAGTCCGACACCATCACAAATTCAATGATCACCGCGAGCGCAAAGGTGTTGAGCGCCATCTTGGCTGCCGGCTTGGCCCCGTCCTTGCCCCATTGCTTCCACCACCGTTCTACGCACAGCGCGCAGACGATCACCGGAAAGGCATCGACCTGCAGTTTGACGTCGAAGATCAGCTGCATCGCCACCAGCACCAGCACGATCAGCGAAATCAGCACGCCCAGAAACCCGACGCGGGTCATGCGCAGTTTGAGCAGGCTTGGCGTCACGATCATGCCCACCAGCACCGATGAACACAGCACCACCGGCCCCATCACTGGGCCGATTTGCAGGAAAGCGACTGCGATCAGCATCGGGGTGAATAGGCCGAACGCCTTCAACCCCACAAAACTGCGCGCCAGCACCACCAGAAACGCGCCCAGCGGCAGCACCATCAGCAGGTTGGATGGCTTAAGCCCCCAGATCGCCTGCGACGTTGCCACCCCTTCGAGCGACGAGGGGAGCACCAGATAGCTGTCGGTATTGCCAATCCCCAGACCGACGAGCACCGCCAGCACAAAGCCGACAGTGATCCCGATATAGAACGGGCGCTTGACCTGCGGAGTCGCGCGGTCCCAGGCTTGGCCGATACGGGCGATCATGTCAGAAGGCGTAGCCCACCGATACCGTCAGCCGATAACCCTCGCGCTCGCGCACGGTTTCGTTACTGTTGAAAAACAGATACTTGGCCTCAGCCTCGATTCGCCATTTGCCGGGCCACCACAGCAGCTCAACTTCGGGAACGATCTGCCGGTCACGCCGCAGGGCGCCGCTGTCAGCGATGCGCCCGTCAAAGCGGGTCTTGATCAGCTCAACCGCCGGGCGCACCCGCAAGTCCTTTGCCACCGGACGGGTATAGGCAACCCCGACAGATTCGCGCTCATACCCGCGGTCCGGATCGTCCGAGCGGATGTTTTCGGCCCGCAGATCAAACGCGAGGAAGTGGTTGGGGCCAAAGCGGCGGCGATATTGCGCATCGACGCGCGGGCCTTCCCCCGTGGTCGCCGGACCCGCGCCATTATCATACTGCCGATCACGCCATGCCGCCGCCACGCGGAAGCGATTGTCGCGGCTGGGCTGAAAGGTCACGCGGGCTGAGCCCTGCCATTCGTCGGTATCGGCGGATTCGACCGTCACCAGATCATCATAGCGGCGCGCTTGCAGCTGGACTTCGAGCGTCTCGGTCAGGTCTTGCTCGACCGTCGCGGTCAACCGGTCGCGCGAAATGTCATCACGGTCGCCGCCCAGCCGGAACACCTCGATCCGGTCAGCTTCGAGCCGGAACCGCGTGCTCTCGCTGTTGAGCGCCAGACCAACCTGGCCGCGCACCGAGACTGCCTCGCCATCGATCACCAGATCATCATCGCGGGTGGTGGTCTGCGCGCTGACCGCCTGCACTTCGATGCGCGCGTCCGGCTCCAGCCGCCAGCCGCCATCCTGCGCGGCCAGAGGGGCGCAGGTGAACAGCGCCAGCCATGCAGCCGCAAGGCTGATAACTGTTCGCAACATGTGGTTCATCGTCAAAGGCCCCCGTTGGTCTACGTAGGCCTAGGGCAAGCTTCTTTAGGAATTCCTAACCACAAACAGAAACCATAAGAGCGCCAAACACAGAGGGGCGGAAGGCCGCAACGTGCCTCCCGCCCCCGATCGTATGGTTAATCGTTTAAGATCAGAACTTCGCGGTGACTTCCACGCCGTAGAATTGCGGCTCACCGGGGATGAAGGTCGGAACGCCGAACGCCCCGCCGGTGTTGCCCGCATCAAGCAGGAATTCTTCATCGAAGGCATTGCGAATGAAACCGGCGATTTCGTACCGGTCATCAGCAAAGCTCACCCCGGCGCGGGCATTGACCAGCGTCACTGGGCCTTGCGAGAGCAGGGCGGTGTTCGGCACCTGGAAGAAAATGGTGCTGCGGTGGGTGATGGTCGGGGTGGCGAAGAAGCGCGCGCCGCCGAAATCGTAGTCCACCGTGAAGCCGCCCGAGGCCTGCCATTCCGGCTGCAGGCGGAAACGCGATCCGGCAAGGTTACCGTTGGCAGGATCATTGTCGATCCCGCCGTCGATGTATCCGAAGTTCCCGAACACGGTGAACCAGTCCGCCAGATCGACAGCCAGCTCGCCCTCGACGCCGAGATTGCTGGCGCTGCCGGCGCTGACCGTGATGTTGAACCCCGGACGGGTCGGGTCGGGGATGGACACCTGGAAGTTGTCGTAGACCTGATAATAGACTCCAAGCGAGGCCGAGACGGGTCCGGCGGCGAGCTTGATGCCGCCTTCGTAGTTCCAGACGATTTCCTCGTTCACGTCGGTGCGGTTGGCGATCACGCTGGCCCCGTCACGGCGCGCGCCCACCTGCACCACCGGCGAGCGGCGGCCCTTGGAGATGGTGGCGTAGACGTTGACGTCGTCGGTGATGCGGTAGAGCGCGTTGAAGCGCGGCAGCCACGCCGAGAAGTTCTCGTCAGCGGTCAGGGTCTGGCCGCGGGTATCGATCTGGCCGGGGATCAGCGAGGTCGAAAGGCTCGGCAGCGCGGTCAGCAGCGCGGTGCGCAGCGGGGCGGGCAGCAGCGCCGGAAGCTGCGGCACCGGAACCCGGGCAAAGAAGCCGGAACGGCGATATTCGTCGAGATAGCGCACGCCGGCGGTCAGTTCGAGCGCATCGAACGGGATCCAGGTGACATCGGCGAAGACCGAATAGGCTTCGTTGCGGCCCTGGTTCTCGAACACCGAGGAATAGGGGATCGCGGTGATCGCCCCGCCAGTCAGCACGCCGGTGGCGCCGAGCGAGGGGGCGCTGCCGTTGGGCGCGATGCAGGTGATGCCGGGGATTGCGCCGGTCAGACAGGAAATGAACACGCCCTCTTCGGAGGCGAAGGGCACGTTCTGGCGGCCGTCTTCGATGAACAGGTTCCAGCCCGCGCTGGCGCGCAGCTTGTCGCTCGCATAGGCGAAGCGGCCTTCGTGGCTGATCTGCCAGCCATCGGCGATCTCGGCGAATTCGAGATAGGGCGCGGCGGTGCCGTCGGCGTCGAACACTTCGCGGCTGTCGAATTCGCGGTAGCCGTTCACCGTGGTGAAGGTCCAGTTGTCGCCAAACTGGTATTCGGCGGTGATGTTGAGGTCATAGACTTCGCGGTTGAGGCCGAGCTGGTCGTTGCCCAGCGCCGCTGCGCCTGCCGGATTGCCGCCGAGGTTGGCATCGACGAAGGCGTTGGCCGGGCCGCCGGGCGAGGCGGCAGAGGCCGGGAAGCGCGCCGAGATGAACGGGGTGCCGCCATTGCGCTGCTGGTCATAGGTGCCGATCAGATCGAGCGTGAAATCAGGCGTCGGGGTGTAGCGAATCGACGCGCGCAGGCCGAGCTGGTCCTGCGCGTAGAGTTCATCTTCCTGATTAGCGCTCAGGTTTTCGACATAGCCGTCACGCGTGCGCCATTCCCCGGCGATGCGGGCGGCGATCACGTCCGATCCGAGGTTGATGAAGCCGCCCAGCAGCGTCTGGTTGAAATTGCCGTAGCCGCCCCGCACTTCGCCCGAGAAGCCTTCGCGCGGGCGGGCCGAGACGATGCTGATCGCACCCACGGCGCTGGCGGTGCCGAACAGGGTCGCCTGCGGGCCCTTGATCACTTCGACGCGTTCGAGATCGTAGATCGCCTGATACGACCCGCGCGAGCGGGCGATGTCGACGCCGTTATAATAGAGCGTAACGCGCGGGCCTTCCTGCGCCGAACCGCTGTCCGAAGTGATCCCGCGGATCACGACGCCGGGGTTGTTGGCGCTTTGCTCCTGAATCAGCAGGCCTGGAGTGTAATAGGACAGCTCGTCAAGATCGGTAATGCCAAGTTCGCGGATCCGCTCACCCGAGGTCGCGGTGATGGTGATTGGCACGTCAAGCGCGCGCTGTTCGATCTTCTGCGCGGTGACGATGATCTGGTTACCCGAGCCGCTGTCATCGGCCTCGGCCGCTTCGGCATCCTGCGCGAAGGCGGCCTGCGGTGCGGCGGCGAGCCCACAAGTCATGGAGGCGGAAAGCGCGATCAGCGAGACGCGCGAAAGGGAAGTGCGAAGCATCAGGAAAGGCCCCTAGTGGTGGAGAGAGGCCTTGCCCGTGGCAGCGCTTGGTGACGCTGCTGCGACTGCGAAGTGAAAGTTCGGTGACGGATGATTTACAGTTTTGGGACGTTGTAAATCTGCACCCGTCGCTGCCCGCAATTACAAGGGATTGCCATCCCGGTCGCGATAAATCTCCCGCCGCCCCACGTGATTGGCGGGGCCGACAAGGCCGTCTTCTTCCATCCGCTCGATCCACTTGGCAGCGGTATTATACCCCACGCCCATCTGGCGCTGGAGCCACGAGCCCGATGCCTTCTGGTTCTCGATCACCACCTGACAGGCTTGGCGATACTTGCGTTCCTCGGGATTGTCCGACGCAGTCAGATCATCCTCGAAGCCGAAGCCGCCGTCTTCCGGTTCCTCGGTGACGGCATCAACATATTCAGGCGCGCCTTGACTGCGCCAGAAATCGGCTACGGCTTCGACCTCCTCGTCCGAGACGAACGGGCCGTGCACGCGCACCATCGCCCCGGTATTGGGCTTGTAGAGCATGTCGCCCTTGCCCAGCAGCTGTTCGGCGCCCTGTTCGCCAAGGATCGTGCGGCTGTCGATCCGGCTGGTGACCTTGAAGCTGATGCGGGTCGGCAGGTTGGCCTTGATCACCCCGGTGATAACGTCAACCGAAGGGCGCTGCGTCGCCATGATCAGGTGGATGCCCGCCGCGCGCGACTTTTGGCTGAGGCGCTGGATCAGCACTTCGATTTCCTTGCCGATCGTGACCATCAGGTCAGCGAGTTCGTCAACGATCAGCACGATCTGCGGCAGCGGCTGGTAATCGAGCTGTTCTTCCTCGAACAATTGCTCACCAGTTTCGGGGTCGAACCCGGTTTGCACCCGGCGGCCCAAGGGCTTGCCCTTGGCAATCGCAGTGCTGACCTTTTCGTTGAAGGAATGGATGTTGCGACTGCTGACCGCGCTCATCATCCGGTACCGTCGCTCCATCTCCTCGACCGCCCATTTCAGTGCCCGCACCGACTTGTGCGGCTCGGTCACTACGGGGCTGAGCAGGTGCGGGATATCGTCATAGGTCTTGAGCTCAAGCACCTTGGGATCGATTAGGATCAGCCGCAGTTCGGACGGGGTGAAGCGATACAGCAGGCTCAGCAGGATCACGTTGAGCCCGACCGACTTGCCCGACCCGGTGGTGCCCGCCACCAGCAAGTGCGGCATCGCGGCGAGGTCAGCGATGATCGGCTCGCCCGCGATATCCTTGCCCAGAATGATCGGCAGGCTGCCTTTGGCATCGGCAAAATCGGCGCAGGCGGCCAGTTCCTTCAGCATCACCACCTGGCGATCCTGATTGGGCAGTTCGATGCCCATCACCGTGCGTCCAGGGATCGGTGAGACGCGCGCCGAAATCGCGCTCATATTGCGGGCGATGTCTTCGGCAAGGCCGATCACGCGGCTGGCCTTGATCCCGGGCGCGGGTTCGAGCTCGTACATCGTCACCACCGGGCCGGTGCGCACGGCGGTGATTTCACCCTTCACGTTGAAATCATCGAGCACGTTTTCGAGCAGCCGCGCGTTACGTTCCAGCGCCAGCTTGTCGAGTTTCGGCCCCTTGTCGACCGGCGGTTCGGCCAGCAGATCAAGGCTTGGCAGCTTGTAGGCGGCGAACATGTCGGTCTGCGCGGTCTTGGTCGGCACGGCGCGCTTGGGCGGAGCGGAAGGATCGGAGATTTCGGGCGCGCGGCGGGGGCGGGCATCGGCTTCGGGTTCAGCCGCGGCACCCTTCATTGCACGGCGCGGGCGGGCAGCGGGGGTGCTATCGTCATCTTCCTCCCCGGCAAAGGCGAGCGCGGGCACGGCTTTGCGCCCCGGCAAAGGCAGGCGCCCTAGAGCTCTGGCCAGCACCCCGGCCAGCGATGCGCCCCCGAGGAAATCGGGCAGGCTCAGCAGCACCCGCCAGTCGATCGCAAAAATCCGGGTCAGCAGGCCGACCCCCACCGCGAGGCAAGTCAGCGCCGCGCCAAGGATCACCCAGCCTTGCGCATCGCCTGCGATCCGTGCGGCCACCGCCTCGATCGCGCCTGCACCCAGCAGCCCGGCCAAGCCGCCGGTTTGCGCGGGCAATGTGCCGCCGGGTCCCGGGAAAGCAAAGGTCAGCGTGGTGGCGATCAGCGCCATCGCGATCAGCAGCAGCGCAGTCGGCATCCACCATGCGGTGGTTTCGGGCACATCGCCATTCTCGACATCGCGCCACAATTTGCGCGCCGAGACATAGAGCAGCGGCAGCAGCAGCACGCCGGGCAGGCCGAAAATCAGCAGCACCCGGTCAGCCGCCCATGCGCCTGCCGCGCCCATCCAATTGGCGACCTGCGCGGGGTCAGCTGCGGTCGAGGGGCTGGGATCGGTCTGGGTGTAGCTCGCAAGAGCCAGAGCAAGGAACACCGCCGTCCCCAATAACACGCCCGCGCCGGTCATCTGCACCAGACGACGCATGCTGCGGCGCAGGCCTGCGCGCCATTCGGCATCGGTCTTGCGACCGGTTTTGACTGGGGTGACCACGCGGCTGGCCATGGGGTTGTCTCCTGTGCGGAACACATCATGAATCCTTGGGGGACTCGGGTCAAGGAAAGAGCGACGGATCGAGTATTCTAACTCAACCCATCAATCGCCGCCCAGCGCTCCCAACCGAGGCTGCGCGCGCGGGGGGGCGTCATTCCGCCCAGTGCAATGACCGGCAGCGGGCTTTGTCGCGCCAGCAGCCGGAAGCGCACTGTCCCCAGCACCGCGCCGCCGGGATGGGTGCGGGTCGGGAACACCGGGGACAGCAGCACCGCATCGGCCCCCAACCGCGCCGCCAGACCGATTTCGGCGAGGTTGTGCGCAGTGGCGAGGTGCAACAGCCCCGCACAGCGCGGCCACAGTGCGCGGGTGCTGCCATAGATCCCGTCCGCCCCCCATTCGCGCGCGGTCAGCGCCGAATCGGCGAGGATCACCACATGCCCCCGCGCCCGCGCCGCGCGCCGCAGCACCCGGAACCGGGCGAGCCGCGCGGCATCGGGCAGGTGGTAATGGCGGTATATGAACCCCGAGCCCCGCGGCAATTTGGCCAAGGCGTGCTCCAGCCCCGCATCGTTGCGGGCATCAGAGATCAGCCACAGGCGGGGGAGGGGATTGGCGCGCGTCACCCACCCGCTATAGAGCGCGGCCATGGATAATACAGCCGCCGCCCGCCTCGCCGCCATCCGCGCCAATATCGCCCGCGTGTGCAAACCCGCTCGCCGCGCGCCCGAGAGCGTTACCCTGATCGCGGTCAGCAAGACCCATAGCGCCGAGGCGATCCAGCCGCTGATCGATGCGGGTCAGCGCGTGTTCGGCGAAAACCGGGTGCAGGAAGCTGAGGCCAAGTGGCCCGCCTTGCGCGCCGCTCATGCCGATATGGAACTCCACCTCATCGGCCAGCTGCAATCTAACAAGGCTGAAGAAGCCGTAGCGCTGTTCGACGTGATCCATTCGCTCGACCGCCCAAGTCTGCTCACTGCGCTTGCCAAGGCGATGGACAAGGCGGGGAAGCGGGTGCCGTGTTTCGTGCAGGTCAACATTGGCGACGATGCGCAAAAGGGCGGCTGCCCGATCGCCGAGGTGCCTGCGTTCCTCGCGGCCGTGCGCGCCGCCGATGTGCCGCTCGCCGGGCTGATGTGTATCCCGCCCGCCGACACCGAAGCTGCGCCGTTCTTCGCGCTGCTGGCGAAACTGGCGGCGGATCACGGCCTCACCGGGCTGAGTATGGGCATGAGCGGGGACTACGAGACGGCGGTGATGCTAGGGGCGACTCATGTGCGGGTGGGCACGGCGCTGTTCGGGGGGCGGGGGTAATTTGCCTCAGGAAGCGAAGCGATAGGCGCACGAGAAAGCCCCCTCCCTTGAGGGAGGGGGTTGGGGGTGGGTGGTCCGCCCTCTCAAAGTCCGAACCCCCATCCCAACCCTTCCCCAAGGGGAAGGGCTATTTGTGCCTAGGCAGAGCCTACATCAGAATTCAAACAATGCTTCCACGCCGACATTCCGCCCGCGTTGCAGCGGTGAGAACGTGCCCTGTGTCGGACGGTCGGCGAAGGGACGGCGCACGCCGCTCGAATTGGGGCCGCCGAACGGCACCTGCGTATCGCCGCCCGCCTGCACCTGATCGAACAGGTTGCGGCCATAGACCGACAGCGACAGGCCTTCGACCGGGGTCACCCAGGTGATGTTCGCTTCAAGGTTCGAAGCATCCTGAATGAAGCCGAGGTTATCATCGGTGAAGGCGAATTCATCGCGGAACTGGTAGTTCACCCGGGTCAGAATCTCGCTTGTCCCGAGCAGCAGCTCGTGCACCAGCCCCATGCCCCATGTCACTTCGGGCACGCGCGGGATGCGCAGCGCGAGATCGGTGTCGTTGATCAAGCCATCGCCCGAAATGTCGAACAGGATGCTGTCATACTTGTCGTCGATCAGGCCGAGATTGGCGGTGACGATCAGCGCATCCGATACCCGCATGCGCGCTTCGGCTTCGAACCCGGTGATTGTTGCATCCGCGGTGTTGAGGATGTTCTGCACCACGCCGGCGCCCGGATCGGCCAGATTCACTTCGCGCTGAAGATCGCTGATCTTGGTCACATAACCGGCGACGTTGAGCGTGAAGCTGCCGTCGTCGGTCTGGAACTTGCCGCCGATTTCGTAGCTGTCGACCTGCTCTTCGTCAAAGAACAGATCGCCTGTGGCCGCCACCGCGCGGTTGAACACCGGCACGTTGGTGATGCGGAAATTGTACCCGCCCGAGCGGAAGCCCCGGCTCCAGTGGCCATATATCTGCGAATTGGCGAATTCGTACTGCAGGCCAAGCTTGGGCGAGACGTTGCGGAAGCGGACGTCGTCGGTGAAGCCGTTGGTTTCAGTTAGCGGGTTGAACGGTGCAGTGCCGGTCGGGCAAGTGCCTGCGACCACCGAGCAGGGCGCGCGCGGGGTGATATAGGTGACCGCCGCATCCTTGGTTTCCTGATTCCAGCGGATGCCCGCAATCAGCGACAGGCTGGGCACGAATTCCCACTGCGCATTGGCGAACACGCCGATCACCTCGTGCGTCTGACGTCCGCCGCCGAAGAACACCGGCGGACGGTTGGCCGGCGGCAGATCGCGGCGCAGCTCACGGCTTTCGTCATAGGCAAGGTTCTGATCGAAATAGAACCCGCCAAAGGTCAGATCGAGCGTGTCAGTAGAAATCGCATAGCGCAGCTCGTTCGAAATCTGGTCTTGCTCGGTCGTGGTGCCTGAGTGGAACAGAAACACCGGGGTCGCGTCGATATCGCCGCGCGTGCTGGCGGCGTAATCGCGATAGCCGAAGATGTTGGTCAGCGTGCCGGGGCCGATATCCCATTCGGCGGTGAGCGATCCGGTCCAGATTTCATTCGCGTAGAAGCCCGGCTCATCAATCGCGAAGTCGAAGCTTTCGCGGTCGAAAATGCCACGGTTCTGGGCTGAGGGGCCATCGCCGTCGCTCTCGAAGTAATCGAGCTTTGCGCGCAGGGTCAGGTCGCCGAAGCGGCCTTCCAAGGCGCCGCGGAAGATCTTGGTTTCGGCTTCCCCATGGTTCGACCCGTCGAACAGGTTGGTGAAGTAGCCTTCGTCCTTGTTGTAGTACGCGCCGACCTTGAACAGCAGCACGTCCTCGACAATCGGGCCGGAGATGGTGCCGCTGACGGTGTAGTTGGGGCCGCCCCGGCCGCCATCGAGCAGCGGGCCATCGACTGCCGCGCGGAACTTGCCGCGGAAATCTTCGGTCGGGTTGCCGGTGTTGAGCACCACCGCGCCGCCGGTCACGTTGCGGCCGAACAATACGCCTTGCGGGCCGCGCAGGATTTCGACGCTTTCGAGGTCGAACAGGTCGAACACCACGCCCGCGTTGATGCCGAGGTACACCCCGTCAACGAACACGCCCACGGTCGGATCGATCGAGGGGATCGAGGAGTTGATGCCAAGCCCGCGGACCGAGAAGTTGGCCTGACCACGGCTGGTGCCGATCTGATCGAGGCTGACATTCGGGGTCTGGAACGACAGGCCCTGAATGTCGCGAATCTTGAAAGCTTCGAGCGTGTCGGCGTTAAACGCGGTCACCGCGAGCGCGACGTCCTGCACGTTTTCGGCATCCTTGGTCTTGGTGCCGGTGACGAGGATTTCGTTGATGGCATCAAGCGAGCTGGTGCGTTCTTCAGCGGCCGGCGCTTCAGCATCCTGCGCCGCAGCGGCGAACGGAGCCAAGGCGGCGGTGCCAAGCAGTAGCGCAATTTTGCCGAGCCGCAGTGCGCTCAGCCGGGGGGTCGCGATCGTCATGGTGTAACTCTCTCTCTGAGTTGGGGGCCGCCCGAATAGCAACACGTCACGCTATTGCAACTCTAGGACGGCTAGTCAGCGCCCTCGCTCGACGAAGGTCTTGTCAGGCCTTTTCAAGCTGCTGCTGGCGCTCATCGCTCGCCGCTTCGAGCAACGCGGCTTCGATTTCGGCCAATCGCTCTGGCGTCTTGATCTTGGCTCCGGTGAGATCGGTCACATAGAACGTATCCGCCGCCGCTTCGCCATAGGCGGTGATATGTGCCGAATGGACGATCAGATTGGCCTTGTAGAGCGCATGCGCCAGCCGGTTCAGCAGCGCCGGACGGTCGCGCGCGGTCACTTCGACCACGGTGAAATTGTTCGACGCGTCATTATCGAAGCCGACGCGCGGAGCCACATCAAACGCTTTGGCGCGCGAATGGGCGAGCGGGCGGGCGGCCAGCTTGGGCACCAGCTCGATCCGCGCCAGCAGGGCGTCGCGAATTCCCTTCTCGATCCGCGCCATTTGCGCCGGTTCGCGGAATGGCTGGCCGTGCTGGTCCTGCACGAGAAAATTGTCGACCGCATAGCCGCTGCGGGCGGTGTGAATGCGCGCATCGATGATATTGGCGCCTGCCACATGAATGCCCCCCGCCATGCGGTAGAACAGGCCGGGATGGTCAGCCGCAATCACGCTGACCCGCGTTGCGCCCCGCGCTTCATCCACCGCGCAGATCATCGATAGCTGTTCGCCCGCAGCCACGGCGGCGTCGTATTGTGCGAGGTTGCTGGCGATGATATCCTCGCCCTCGGCGATCCAATAGGCATCGCCCAGCAAAGCGCCGGCGCTGTCGACCAGATGATCGGCATCGCCCAGCAGCAGCGCGACAGCATCCTTCTTGGCCGTGACGCGCTGTTTGCGCCCCGTGCCCTTGTAGCCGAGCCGCAGGCGCTCCTGCGCAGCATCGTAAAGCTCGCCGAGCAGCTGGCCTTTCCAGCTGTTCCAGGTGCCCGGCCCGACCGCGCGGATATCCACCGCCGTGAGGATCGCGAGGTTGCGCAGGCGTTCAAGGCTTTGCACCTCGGCGACGAAATCCTCGATTGTCTTGGGATCGGTCAGATCGCGTTTCTGCGCCGTCCGGCTCATCAACAGGTGTTGCAACACCAGCCATGCGACGAGATCGGTCTCTTTCTCGTCCAAGCCAAAGCGCGGGCAGAGCCTGTGCGCGACATCGGCTCCCAGCACCGAATGGTCGCCGCCGCGCCCCTTGGCGATATCGTGCAGCAGCACCGCAACATACAGCGCCCGGCGCGAGGCGAGCTTGGGAAATTCGCGGGTCGCGCGCGGGTGATCGGCGGCGAGCAGTCCGCGCTCGATCTGGCTGAGCAGGCCGATGGCGCGGATGGTGTGCTCATCGACGGTGTAGTGGTGATACATGTCGAACTGCATCTGCGCATTGACCCGGCCGAAATCGGGCACGAAGCGGCCGAACACCCCGGTCTCGTTCATCCAGCGCAGTGCGGTTTCGGGATCCTTGCGGCCGCTCAGCAGATCGAGAAACAGGCCATTGGCGCGCTTGTCGCGGCGGACCGTCACATCGATCAGCTTCGCATCGCGCCCGGCCTGCCGCATGGTTTCAGGATGCACTTCCAGCCCCTCGGCCTCGGCCAGCTGGAACACTTCGACCAGCCGCACCGGGTCGGCCCGGAACCAGTCGTCACCCGGCGCGCGCAGCCGCCCGCCTTCGACCGTGTAGCCCTTGAACATCCGGGGGCGCTGCGTCCATCCGGCGAAAAACCCGGTGCGCGGGCGTTTGCGCGCCATTTCCTCGTCAAGGTGCGACAGGAACACCCCGGTCAGGCTGCCGACGCGTTTCACTTGCAGGAAATAATACTGCATGAAGCGTTCCACCGCGCTTTTGCCGGGGCGATCGGCGAATTGCATCCGTTCGGCCACGGCGCGTTGCAGATCGAAGGTCAGTCGGTCTTCGGCGCGATCGGTGATGAGGTGCATGTGGCAGCGCGCCGCCAGCAAGAAACCCTCGGCGCGGCGGAAGCTGCGATATTCCGGCCCGGTCAGCAGGCCCACGTCCACCAGCTGCGACGCGCTGTCGACGCGGTGGACATATTTGCCGATCCAGTACAGCGTCTGAAGGTCTCTGAGGCCGCCTTTACCCTCCTTGATATTGGGTTCAACCACATAGCGGCTATCGCCCATCCGCTTGTGCCGTGCATCGCGTTCGGCCAGCTTCTGGGTCAGGAACTGGCGTTCGCTGCCTTTGGCGACTTCGTTCCAGAACCGGGTGCGCAATTCTTCGTACAGCGCCTGTTCGCCCCACACCAACCGACTTTCGAGCAGCGCGGTGCGGATGGTGAGATCTTCCTTTGCCATCCGCATTGTATCAGCCACGGTGCGGCTGGAATGGCCCACCTTCAGGCCCAAATCCCACAGGATGTAGAGCATCGTCTCGATCACCTGCTCGCACCACGGCGCACGCTTGCTTGGCGTGATGAAGGCGATGTCGATATCCGAATGCGGCGCCATCTCGGCGCGGCCGTAACCGCCCACGGCCAGGATCGCGAGCCGTTCGGCCTGAGTGCGATTGGGCACGGGGTACAGGTGCGAGGTGACGTGATCGTGGATCACCCGCAGCAGCTGATCCATCAGGAAGCTGAAGCCCGCGGTCACCTCATGCCCGGCAGAAGGAGCTTCGGCAAGGCGGCGGGCAAGCTCAGCCCGGCCTTCATCAAGCGCCCGGCGCAGCGCCTTGACGATCTCACTGCGCGCGCTTTCACGGCCGCTGGCGTGCAGCGCTGCGATTTCCTCTGCCAGCGCGCGCCGATCAATGATCGCGCGCTGGCCGGGGACGCGGCGAAGGTTCACGCGGGTGCTGCCTCGCTAAGATAACGCGCCTTGACGCTGCGCTTGTCGATCTTCTGGGTGCCGAGCCGGGGCAGCGCGTCTTGGGTGAACCAGATCTGGTGCTCCAGCGGCACCTTGAACGGTGCGATGCGTTCCAGCAGGAAGGCGCGCAGCTCACCCGGAGTGATGGCGGGGTGGCCGTCCTTCATGGCATAGACCGCCGCCGGGACTTCGCCAAAGCGTTCATCGGGCAGGCCGAACACCGAACATTCGCCGATATCATCATGCGCATAGATCGCATCTTCCACCTCGATGCAGGAGATATTCTCCCCACCGCGGATGATGATGTCCTTCTTGCGGTCGACAATGAACAGGTACCCGTCTTCATCGAGGTAGCCCAGATCGCCGGTGCGGAAATAGCCGGTGTCGGTGAAAGCGGCGGCGGTCGCTTCGTCATTCTTCCAGTAGCCCCGGAAATTGGCGACCGAGCGGATGCAGACTTCGCCCATCTGCCCTTGCGGCAACACATATCCCTGATCATCAAGAATGGCGAGATCGACCATCGGCTTGGACGGGCGGCCAGTCGATCCGGGCTTGGCGAGGTAATTTTCGTTGAAATTGCCGCAGCCGACCGCGTTGGTTTCGGTCAGGCCATAGCCCAGCAACGGGAAGCTGCCGGGAAAGGCTTCCTTGATCTGGCTGACATGCTCCACCGGACGCGGCGCGCCGCCCGCGGCAAAGCTCTTGCAGGCCGAAAGATCATATTGGCCAAGATCGGGGTGATTGGCGATTTCATAGCTCATCAGCGGCACGCCGACGAAATAGGTGACCTTTTCTGCCGCCATCAGCCGGATGGCGAGGCCCGCATCCCACTTGGGCATCAGCACCAGCTTGCGCCCGATCGCGAAGCTTTGCAGGAACAGCGGCACTTCGCCTGTCACGTGGAACAGCGGCACCGCCACCAGCGCGCAGGGTTGATCGGTCAGCGGCCCTTCAGTGCTTTCGATATGCACCTTGGCCATCGCGCTTTGAGCGACATAGTTCATCACGCCGTTCACCACGCCGCGATGATCCGACCATGCACCCTTCGACTTGCCGGTCGAACCCGAGGTATAGAGGATCGTGGCGATGTCATCCGCACCCAGATCGGCGAGCAATTTGATGGCCTCAGGGGTGCCTTCAGGCGCGCGCCACACTGCGGCCAGCCCTTCGGCGGGCAGGTTGCCGTGGGTGAACAGAACCACATTGGCCGGGTGTGCGTGACCTTCCAGCCGCGCGGCCCGGCCATCATCGGCCAGCAGCATCGTGCATTCCGCAAGCTCGATCCCGTAGGCCAGCTCCTCGCCTGAGGAAAAGCCGTTGAGCAGCGTGGCGCAGCCGCCTGCCATCAGGATGCCCATATAGGCGATCATCCAGTTGGCCGAATTGCGCGCGGCAAGGCCAATGCGGTCGCCCTTCTGCACGCCATGATCTTGCACCAGGCTTTCCGCAACGCAGGTCGCCGCAGCATAGGTCTCGCCAAAGGTCAGGCGGATATCGCCATCAACAAGGAAGGGGGTGTCCTTGTTCTGATTGGCAAAGTGCGCGAAATAATGCGCCAGAGTGGGCGGGGCGGCGGCGAAAACCGGCATCTCCACCCCGTCGCGCACGAAGGGGATTGTGGCAAAGACCTGCCCTTCGGCGGTCAGGCCGGTGATGATCGCTTCGAGCGCATTGTCCAACTGGGTGGGCATGCGGTGGTGTTCCTCTCTCGTGTTGCGGCCCCGACGCGCTTATGGTGCCGCGCCTGTGGTGCGTTTCCGGATATACTGTCCCAGACCGTCCCGGCGTTCCTGCGCCCCTTCCCCTGCCCCGCGTGCTGTGCCAGAAGCGCCAGCGAACGCGCGGCCTGTGTCAGGCCCGCCGATACGGCATATCATGATCATTAAGAGGTTCGCCCCGTGCTGTCACTACTTGCCGCAAGCGGCGCTGCCGATCCGATCTATTGGGCCGATCTTGGTCTGAAGCCGGGGATCGAACTGGGGTCTTTCACCCTGCGCTATTACTCGCTCGCATATCTGTTGGGGGTGATCTTTGCCTATTGGCACACCTCGAAGATGTTGAAGCAACCCGGCGCGCCGATGGCGCAGCGCCATGCTGATGATCTGGTTTTCTACTGTATGCTGGGGGTGATTTTCGGCGGGCGGCTGGGCTATGCGCTGTTCTACACCGGGGGCGAGACCGGTATTCCGAGCGTCTTCACCGATTTTTCGGGCGATGGCTTCGTCTCATGGAAGCTGCTGCGACTGTGGGACGGGGGTATGGCGTTTCACGGCGGGTTGATCGGCGTTACGGTCGCGATGGCGTTCGTTGCCTGGCGCGATAAGCTCAATTTCATCCGCGTGGTCGACTACGTGTGTGTCGGCGTGCCGATGGGCATGCTCTTGGGGCGTCTCGCCAACTTCGTTAATGGCGAATTGTGGGGCCGCGTCACCGATGTACCTTGGGCGATGATCTTCCCGACCGATCCCGAAGGGCTGGCTCGCCACCCTAGCCAGCTCTATCAAGCCGGGCTCGAAGGCCTCGCGCTGCTGGTGATCCTGATGCTGCTGTTCTGGAAAACCGGCGCGCGCTATCGCCCCGGGTTGCTGGCGGGTGTGTTCACGCTCGGCATGGGGATCGCGCGTTTCGTCAACGAGTTTTTTCGCCAGCCGGACGCACAATTGGCTGACTTTGCCGCCCGGACCGGGCTATCGATGGGACAATGGCTGACTATACCGCTCATCCTGACTGGGTTGATTGTCGTGCTCTACGCGCTGCGGAAGAAGCCGCTGGCGGCGGGGCTGACCGCGACGGCTTAGGCGATGCGCCAGGCGTGTGGCGCAGCGCGCTCCGCCTGATCGATCCTGAAGAAGAAACCGCTGCAGAAAAGCGCGCCGCGGAAGAGGCGCGGCGCAAGGCGCTGGCCGATCGGGCTGCCCGCCAGCAGGTCGAAGCCGAAGCTGCCGAACAGGCGCGACTGGCGGCCGAAGCGGAGGCGCGCGAGCGGGCGAAGACTGACGCCAGAGCGCGCGCGGAGGCTCAGGCACAGGCCCGCGCTGAAGCGCTCGCCCAGGCACGGGCCGAAGCCGAAGAACGCGCCCGCGCGCTCAAGGAAACCCGCGCCCGCGAAAAGGCCGAAGCCGAAGCCCGCGCCAAGGCCGAACGCGAAGCGCGCGAAGCCGCTGCCGCCGAAGCGCGAGCGCGCAAGGCCGCCGAGGCTGAAGGCCGCGCCCGTGCCGAAGCAGAAGCCAAGGCTAAGGCCGAAGCCGAAATCAAAGCGCGCAAGGAAGCCAAGGCTCGCGCCGAAGCCGAAGCCGCCGCCCGCGCCGCCGCCGAAGAACATGCCCGCCGCGATGCCGAGGCTGCTGAAGCTGCGGAACGCGCCGCTGCCGAGGCTGAAGCGCGCCGGGTCGCCGAAGCACGCGCCAAGGCCGAAGCCGAAGCGCGTGCAAGAGCGGAAGAAGAAGCCCGACTCAAGAAGGAAGCCGAAGCCCGCGCCCGCGCCGAAGCCAAGGCCCGCGCCAAGGCCGAAGCTGAAGAAAAAGCGCGCCTGCTGGCCGAAGAAAAGGCACGGCTCAAAGCCGAAGCCAAGGCCCGCGCCGAAGCCGAAGCCAAAGCCAAGGCTGAAGCTGAGGAAGCTGCTCGGATTGCCGCATTAGAGGCAGCCCGTCTCGCCGCCGAGGAGAAAGCCCGCCGTGAGGCCGAGGAAGCTGCTGCTGCCGAAGCCGCGCGCATCGTGGCCGAGGCTGAAGCCGCCGAAGCCGCCATCCGCGCCGCCGCTGAGGCCGCTGCCGCCGAACAAGCCCGTCTCGAAGCCGAATTGCTCGCCCGCGCGACTGTCGATGTCGCCGCCAGCGTCAAACGCCTGATCCGCGAGACCGGCCCCATCCCCCTCTCGCAATTTATGGGTGAGAGCAACGCGCGCTATTATGCCAGCCGCGATCCGCTGGGCGAACAGGGCGATTTCATCACCGCACCCGAAGTTACCCAAGTGTTTGGCGAGCTGATCGGGGTCTGGTTCGCTGATCTTTGGTCGCAGATGACCCGTCGCAAATACATCCACTTCGTTGAACTCGGCCCGGGGCGCGGCACGCTTGCCAAGGACGCGCTGCGCGCTGCGGCGAAGCAGGGGCTGGAGCCGCAGATCCACTTTGTCGAGACTTCGGCGACCCTGCGCGCGATCCAGCGCGAGGCCTTTCCCGATTGCATCCACCACCACGACATTTCGACCCTGCCTGACGATGCCCCGCTGCTGATTATCGCCAACGAATTCTTCGATGCACTGCCGGTGCAGCATCTGGTTCGCTCGACCGACGCGTGGTTCTCGCGCCTGGTTGGGCTGGAGGACGATGCGTTTACCTTCGTGACGGGCAGGGAGCAGATGGACCACCTCGTCCCGCCCAGCTGGGTCACAGCCTCGCAAGGGACGATGATCGAGACCAGCCCGGCGGCGGTCGCGTTGATGGCCGAGATCGCGCGGCGATTGAAAGAACAAGGCGGGGCGGCGCTGATCATCGATTACGGCCATGAAGAGCTACGCTCGGGTTCGACCCTTCAGGCACTCAAGTCGCACCAGAAGGTCGATATCTTCGCCCACCCCGGCGAGGCCGACCTTACCGCGCATGTCGATTTCGAGCTGCTCCAGCAGGTGGCCGCCGACCACGGTGCGGATGTGATGGGGTTGCAATCTCAGGGCGAGTGGCTGATCCAGATGGGGATCGACACCCGCATGGAGATGCTCCGCCGCCGGTCACCCTATGAAAAGGACAAGTTCCAGCGCCAGCGTGACCGGCTGGTCAAGGAAAGCGAAATGGGCACCTTGTTTAAGGTGCTCGGGCTTTGCGGGCGGCGCTGGCCCTATGGTGCGGGTTTCGATTGAACGTAACCCAGAGCGATGTTCTGACGTATGATGGGCGAGTGCCACAGGAGATTCGCCCCATGATTATGCGCCGCCTTGCCCTTATCGCCGCGCTGCTTGCCGCGACGCCAGCCTTCGCTTCCGAGCCTGTGACAGGACGCTGGGTCACGGAAGAAAAGGACGCGGTGGTTGCGATTGCCCCGTGCGGCAAGGCGATGTGCGGCGCGGTGGACCGCTTTCTTGTCCCCCCGCCGCAAGGGCTGGATCAGCGCGATATCAACAATCCTGATGCCAAGCTGCGCACCCGCAAGCTGCTGGGCATGCAGATCCTGACCAGCTTTGTCGCGGATGGCAAGGTGTGGCGCGGGCGGATCTATGATCCCAAAAGCGGCAAAAGCTACCGCTCGATCATTCGCCGCAAGGGCCCGAATGTGCTGGAAGTGAAGGGCTGCATCGGCCCGTTCTGCCAGACACAGGAGTGGAAACGGGCAAGCTGATTTTCCCACCCCCAGCCCCTCCCGCAAGCGGGAGGGGAGCGAGACTTGGCGGCTTTGCCGCCTAGTCACAGCGGGGCGGGCCTTCGCTGCCTTCTAAAGCCCCACGCGCTTCGCTAATTCCGCCGCTGCCTGTTTCGGGGTGAGCTTCTTCTCATCCTCCCGATCAACCGCAAGGTTGGCCTCGCGCATCGCCTCTACGCTGATCGTACCGATCAATGGCTCCAACGCCTTGGCGACTCCGGCATCGCCCGCAATCCGGGGCGAGAGCAGCAAAATCGCATCATAGCTGGGCAGTGCGCCCTTGGGGTCAGCCAGCACCACCAGCTTATCCGCCGCAATCCGCCCGTCCGAGGTATAGGCGCTGATCACGTCCGCCTCGCCCGATTGCAGCGCGTTGTACATGAAGGTCGGCGCGAAATTGCGGCTTTTGGCGAACCGCAGCCCATAGGCATCGCGCACCGCGATCCATTCGGGCCGCTCGAAGAATTCGGGATCGCCGCCCACGGTCAGCTGCGGCGCTTGCCCCACCAGATCGGTGAGCGAGGCGACGCCCAGCGCCCGCGCCCGGTCGCCGCGCATGGCGAAGGCATAGGCATTCTCGAAGCCGAGCCGCCCCAGCACCTTCACCCCATTTTCGCGCTGCTCCCACTCCGCGATGGTCTGATACATCGCCTCGCGCCCCGGATTGTAGGTGCGGCTGAGATAATTAGCCCAGATCGTGCCGGTATAATCGACAGCAATGTCGATGCTGGACGAGGCAACTGCCGAATGCGCCACCGCGCTGCCCAGCCCGTCGCGATATTCGACCGCATAGCCCGCCGCCTCCAGCCGCGATCCGATCAATTGCGCGAGGATATATTGCTCGGAAAATTGCTTGGCGGCGATCACGATGCGGCGTTCATCACTGCCGGTGCTCTGCGCCCACAGCGCGGCGAGGATGCCCAGCGCCACCACCGCCATTCCGCCAAAGGTCATCCAGCGGGAACGTTTGGCAAGGCCCACTTCGATCACCCACAACAGGTTGTCCGCCGCCAGCGCCAAGGCCGCGCTCGCCAAGCACCCAGCCAGCACCAGCGCCCAGTTTTGGGTTTGGAGGCCCGCAAAGATCGGATCGCCGAGGCTCGGTTGGCCGATGGTGGTGGCGAGCGTTGCTGCGCCTATGGTCCACACCGAAGCCGTGCGAATCCCCGCCATGATGAACGGGGCGGAGAGCGGGGCTTCGACCAGCGTCAGCTTCTGCCACTTGGTCATGCCGACACCGTCCGCCGCTTCCAGCACTTCGGGATCGAGATTGGCCTGCGCCGTCACCGCGTTGCGCAGGATCGGCAGCAGCGCATAGAGCGTCAGCGCCATCAGCGCAGGCAGAAAGCCGAGCGTCGGCAACCCTTCGCCGAACACAGTGCGCAATGACAACAGTAGCGGGAAGAACAGCGCCAGCAGTGCGAGCGCAGGGATGGTTTGCACCAGACTGGCAAGGCTCAAGGCGAGGCGTGAGACGATGGCTGAACGGCTGGCCCACACTGCCATCGGCAAAGCGATCAGCATGGCAAGGCCGATCGCGCTGGCCGATAGCACGACATGCGCGGCCAGCTTGTCACCCAGGCCGGGGAGGATTTCCCAGATGTCGCCCATCAGCGCAGGCCCTCCATTGCGGCGAGCCGTTCGGCCTGTTCGCGCGGCACGGCGACCAGCGCTTGCGCTTCGCTCCCGCCCGCACCCGCCAACAAGGCGCGCGGGGTAGCATCGGCGACCAACAGGCCCTTGTCCATCACCAGCACGCGGTCGGCCAGCAGCAACGCCTCGGCCATATCATGCGTCACCATCACCGTGGTGAGGCCAAGGCGTTCGTGCAGTTCGCGCACCTTGTGGCCCAGCGCTGCACGGGTGATCGGATCGAGCGCGCCGAAGGGCTCGTCCATGATCAGCAGCTCCGGCTCGCCCGCCAGCGCGCGCGCCACGCCGACCCGCTGGCGCTGCCCGCCGGAGAGCTCATCGGGCATCCGCCTCGCGATTCCCGGATCAAGCTCGACCAGCGCCAGCAATTCTGCAATGCGTTCGGGCGCTAGCTTCTCGCCAGTGAGGCGCGGGCCGATCGCGATGTTTTCGGCGACGCTGAAATGCGGGAACAGCCCGATCCCCTGAAACACATAGCCGACCCGGCGGCGCAGACGGTCGGGTTTGAGAGTGCTGACATCCTCGCCGCCGAACAGCACCCGGCCCGTCGTTGGTTCGACCAGCGTGTTGACGGTTTTGAGCAAGGTCGATTTGCCCGACCCGGACGATCCGACCAGCGCAACAAAGCTGCCCGCCGCAATGCTGCAATCCACACCGCCCACTGCGGTGACATCGCCGAAACGGCAGATCACCCCGTCAAAGTGGAGCAAAGGCGGGGCGGTTGTCATTACCTGGACGTTAGCGACGAACTTGCCGATGTGCCAGCCCACCCCTGCTTTGCGCAATTGGCCTTTGCACCGCTGCTTGCTATGCGGGTGTGCAGAACAATCATTGCTTGTGACGGAACAAATCATGCGCGCCACCCCCGATTTTGACTTCCACCTCGGCGAGGCGGCCGAGATGATCCGCGACACCACCGCGCGCTTCGCCGACGAACAGATCGCACCGCTGGCCGAACGCACCGACCGCGAAGATCGCTTCCCCCGCGAGTTGTGGGAGCCGATGGGGGCGCTGGGCCTGCACGGCATCACGGTCGAGGAAGAATGGGGCGGGCTGGGGCTTGGCTACCTTGAGCACGTGATCGCGGTCGAGGAAGTCTCGCGGGCGAGCGCCAGCGTCGGCCTCAGCTACGGCGCGCATTCCAACCTCTGCCTCAACCAGATTCGCCGCTGGGGGAATGATGAGCAGAAGGCAAAGTATCTGCCGGGGCTGATCTCCGGGGAGCACGTCGGCAGCCTCGCCATGTCCGAAGCGGGCGCGGGGTCCGACGTGGTCTCGATGAAGCTGAAGGCCGATGCGGTTCAGGGGGGATATGTCCTCAACGGCACCAAGTTCTGGATCACCAATGCGCCCGAGGCCGATACTTTGGTGGTCTATGCCAAGACCGATGGCCACGCGGGCAGCCGCGGTATCACCGCCTTCCTGATCGAGAAGGGCGACGAGGGCTTTGCCATCGGCCAGAAGATTTCCAAGGTCGGCATGAAAGGCTCGCCCACTGCCGAGCTGGTGTTCAGCGATTGCTTCGTGCCGGAAGATCGCATCATGGGGCCGCTGAACGGCGGGGTCGGGGTGCTGATGAGCGGGCTGGATTACGAGCGCGTGGTGCTCGCAGGATTGCAGCTCGGGATCATGCAGGCGTGCCTCGACACGGTGATCCCCTATCTGCGCGAGCGGAAGCAGTTCGGCAAAGCCATCGGCAGCTTCCAGCTGATGCAGGCCAAGGTCGCCGACATGTATGTCGCGCTGCAATCCGCCCGCGCCTACACCTATGCCGTCGCCAAGGCGTGCGATGCCGGGCAGACGACGCGCTTCGATGCGGCGGGGGTGATCCTGCTGGCGAGCGAGAACGCCTTCAAGGTGGCGGCGGAAAGCGTGCAGGCGCTGGGCGGCGCGGGCTACACCACCGACTGGCCGGTGGAACGCTATATGCGCGATGCGAAGCTGCTGGATATCGGGGCGGGGACCAACGAGATCCGCCGGATGCTGATCGGGCGCGAATTGATCGGGGCGGCGGGGTGAGCGTGCGCGGCCTCGTCCACCATATCGATCTGTCAGTGAGCGATCTCGAGGCCTCGCGCGCCTTTTACGACCAAGTGCTCGGCTATCTCGGTTATGTTCGTCTGCAGGACTATCCCGATGGGACCGACTGGGATTGGCAGGGCGAGGGGCCGTTCCATTCGCTTGGCGTCATCCACGCAAAGGGCGAAAATGCCGCGCGCAAGCCAGACCGTTTCGCTCCGGGTCTCCATCACCTTGCATGGACTGCCGACGATCCTACCGATGTCGATGGTCTCCACACGTTGTTGCAATCGATTGGTGCAACGGTGCTCGACGCCCCTGCACATTATCCGCAATATGGCCGCAACTACTATGCGGTGTTCTTCACCGATCCCGACGGCTTGAAGCTCGAACTCGCCTGCGGGCGCACGGAGGCGATCACTTGAGCACCGACGAAGATTTCATCTATGACGAGGCGAGCGGCGAGTGGCTGCCAGCGTCCGAACTCGCGGCCAAACAGGCGGCGGAGGACGTGGTGGAAGTGCGCGACGCGGTCGGCAACATCCTCGCCGATGGCGATGCGGTGACGCTGATCAAGGACTTGGAGGTCAAGGGCGCAGGCCAGACGCTCAAGCAGGGCACGCTGATCAAGTCGATCCGCCTGACCGGCGACGCGCAGGAGATCGACTGCAAATATCCCGGCATCAAGGGCCTCGTGCTGCGGGCCGAGTTTGTGCGGAAACGCTAAGGACGACGACATGACCGCCCCTACCCTCACCACCAAGCTTGACCGCGAGAGCCCCGAGGCCAAGGCCCGGTTTGCGCATAATCATTACCTTGCGCAGCGGCTTCGCGCCGCCGTCGCCGAAGCCGCGCTCGGCGGGCCGGAGAAGCATCGTGACCGCCATGTGTCGCGCGGCAAGCTGCTGCCCCGCGAGCGGGTGGAGCGTTTGCTCGATCCCGGTTCGCCCTTCCTCGAAGTGGGCCAGCTTGCTGCGAACGGCATGTATGAGGGCGACGTCAACGGCGCCTCGATCATCTGCGGCGTGGGCCGCGTTTCGGGGCGGCAGTGCATGATTGTGTGCAATGATGCGACTGTGAAGGGCGGCACCTATTACCCGATGACGGTTAAGAAGCACCTGCGCGCGCAGGAGATTGCGCAGGAGAACCGTCTGCCGTGCATCTATCTCGTCGACAGCGGCGGCGCGAACCTGCCGCATCAGGCGGATGTCTTCCCCGACCGCGACCACTTCGGGCGGATATTCTTCAATCAGGCTAATATGTCGGCGCTCGGCATCCCGCAGATCGCCTGTGTGATGGGCAGCTGCACTGCAGGCGGTGCATATGTGCCCGCCATGTCGGACGAGAGCGTGATCGTGCGCAATCAGGGCACGATCTTCCTCGCCGGACCGCCGCTGGTGAAGGCCGCGACGGGCGAGGAAATCACTGCCGAGGATCTGGGCGGCGGCGATCTGCACGCCAAGAAATCGGGCGTGGTCGATCACTTGGCCGAGAATGACGAACACGCGCTCACTATCGTGCGCGATATCGTGAGCCACCTCGGCGCGAACACCGGCGCGGCTGCGGATGTGGCTTTGAAAAACCCGCGCCCGCCCAAGTTCGATGCGGATGATCTCTACGCGCTGATCCCCGAGGATGTGCGCGCGCCCTATGACGTCAAGGAAGTGATCGCGCGGCTGGTCGATGGCAGCGAATTCCACGAGTTCAAGGCGCATTACGGCTCCACGCTGGTCTGCGGGTTCGCGCATATCTGGGGGATGCCGGTCGCGATCCTCGCCAACAACGGCGTGCTGTTCTCCGAGAGCGCACAGAAGGGCGCGCATTTCATCGAGCTCGCCTGCCAGCGGCGCATCCCGCTGCTGTTCCTCCAGAATATCAGCGGCTTTATGGTCGGCGGGAAGTACGAGGCGGAGGGCATCGCCAAGCACGGTGCAAAGCTCGTCACCGCCGTCGCCACCGCCACCGTCCCCAAGGTCACCGTGGTGATCGGCGGCAGCTTTGGCGCGGGCAATTACGGGATGTGCGGGCGGGCGTACTCCCCGCGCTTCATGTTCACCTGGCCTAATGCGCGCATCTCGGTGATGGGCGGGGAACAGGCGGCGAGCGTGCTGGCGACAGTCCACCGCGACGCCGAAAGCTGGACGCCCGAACAGGCCGAGGCCTTCAAGGCCCCGATCCGCCAGAAATACGAGGATGAAGGCAACCCCTACTACGCCACCGCCCGCCTGTGGGACGACGGCGTGGTCGACCCGGTGCAGACCCGCGATGTGCTGGGGCTGGCGCTGGCGGCGTGCCTGGAAGCGCCGATTGCCGAGCGGCCCGCGTTCGGCGTGTTCCGGATGTGAGGAATTTTGCAATGCGCTTGGCTGGCCTGGTTGCCGTTAGTTCACTGGTATCACTGTCAAACCCTGTTTTCGCAGAGACTTGCGATGTCACGCTGAGCAATGCGAACGTCTGGAACGGCGCCGGCTATGAGAAGCGCAGCCTTGCCATCAAGGACGGCAAATTCATCGCCCCTGCTGCCGACGCAGCGGGCGTGGATGCGTCCTTCCTCTACCTCACCCCGCCGTTTGCTGATGCGCATAACCACCGGATCGACGCCGCCAATCCCGGTGATCCCGTCCATGCGCGGGCGCTGGCGCAGGGGATCTATTATGCGCTCAATCCCAATAATATCCGCGCCGATGGGCCGACGCTGACGGGCAGGGCGGGCCTGGTCGATCTCCAGTCGGCGGGCGGCGGACTGACGCGGCCGGGCGGGCATCCGCAGCCGCTTTACGAAGGGCTGGCGGCAGGCGGCATCCTCGGCAGCCTCACTGCGGCGGACCTGCCGGGCAAGGCCTTCCACCTTGTCGCCACGCCCGACGAAGCCCGCGCCGCCGTCGCCAAGGTCAAGGCCAATGGCGCAGCGGTGATCAAGTTCTACCTGCTCGATCATGACAAAGCGGGCGGTGGCGACGGGTTGTCCGCGGAGAATTTCGCAGCAGCTGTTGCCGAGGCCAAACGTCTCGGCCTGATGCCGATTGTCCATGTCGAGAGCGCCGCAGATGTCCGCCTTGCAACAGCGGCCAAAGTCCACGCGCTTGTCCATCTGCCTTACCTGATCGACACAGGCCGCGACGTGGCCGATCTGCTGCTCACGGCCGAGGATGCAGCGGCACTTGCTGCCAATGGCATTGCCGTAGTGCCGACTGTGACCCTGTCGCACACGACTTATGATGGCGAGAAACTGGCTGCGATCCAGGCGGTCCAACGGCACAATCTGAAGCTGCTCAAGGATGCGGGCGTACGGATTGGCCTCGGCGCGGACCGCTGGACGCTGAACCTGCATGACGAACTGGCCTTCATGCGCGCACTGGCGATCTTTGACGGCAATGACATGATCAACATGGCGACGGCCAATGGCGCTTACATTGCCTTCCCTGAGCGCAGGATCGGGAGGATTGCAGAGGGATACGAAGCGTCGTTTCTGGCTTGGTTTCGTCCCTTGAACAGGGCGTGGGCCGAGGCGCGTGAGCCTGTGGTGGGCATGCGCGGCGGCATTTTGTTGAATGATAGTTTCGGATTGCTAACCAAGGCCTGCCCATCACCGGAGCAGGTAAAGCCGTGATCCGCCAGAACAGGCGCCGCACCACCTGATTGAAACCCCCACACGCCCCCTTGCGTAACTCCCCCGATTGCGGGCACAAACGCTGGCGAGAGAGGGACCATCATTGCCGCAAGCACACACACGCCAAAAGGCGAGAACGCCTACGCTGCTGTCGCGCATCGTGCGCCGCATCATTCTCGCCATCTGGTATATCCGGGGGTGGAAGATCGATAGCCCCCTGCCCAAGCACCTGAAAAAATACGTGCTGGCTGGCGCGCCGCACACCACCAACTGGGATTTCGTGTTCTTCACCGGCGCGACGCATGAGGAAGGCGTGAAGCCCAACTTCATGGGCAAGCACACGCTGTTCACCGGGATGATGCGCAACTTCATGCTCGATATGGGCGGCATCCCGGTGGATCGCACCGCGAAAGCCAACGCCACCGAACAGGTCGCCGCCGAGTTTGCCGCGCGTGATGAACTCGCGCTGGTGATCGCCTGTGAAGGCACCCGCAAGTCCGACGGCAAGTGGAAATCGGGCTTCTACCACATTGCCCGAGCGGCGAATGTGCCGATCGTCCCCGCCTTTGCCGATAATGCCGCCAAGATCATCAGCTTTGGCCCGCCGATGCTGCCGACCGGCAATTATGGCGAGGATCTGCTCAAGATTGCACAATGGTTCCGTTCCAAACTGCCCGACTACGAGCGGTTCAAAGTGCTGGAACAACAGGCGCGCGACATTATCGCGGGGAAGAACGATGTTTGAACTCCTCGCCCTAAACGCCGCGATCCTGATCGTGCTGGTGCTGATCCAGTGGGCGATTTCGGTGAAAATCAATGATGTCAGCTTCATCGACGCCTTCTGGGGCGCTGGCATGGGCATTCTGGCGGTGGCGAGCTGGCTGCATGTGCCGAGTGGCCCCGGCGCGCTGGGTACGCTGATCATGCTGATGACCGCCGCCTGGGGCTTCCGACTGGGCGGGTATCTGTTCCTGCGCTGGTGGAAAGAAGGCGAGGACAAGCGGTATAAGATGATCCTCAAGAAGGATCGTGAAGCAGGAAACTTCGCCCGCGCCGCGCTGACGCGGGTGTGGCTGATGCAGGCAGTGCTGCTGTTCGCGGTGTCGAGCCCCGCGCAGGTCGGCATCCTCGCCAGCCCCGAACCGTCGCCGATAACCCCGCTGGCGTGGGCTGGATTCGGCCTCTGGAGCGTCGGCGTGTTCTTCGAATGGGTCGGCGATTGGCAGCTGACCCGGTTCAAGGCGGACCCCGCGAACCACGGCAAGGTGCTCGACACCGGGCTATGGCGTTACACTCGCCACCCCAACTATTTCGGCGACTTTGCCGCATGGTGGGGCATCTGGCTCGCCTGCGCTGCGGCCGGGTGGCAATATGCGGCGGTGACCATCATCGGCCCGCTGTTCCTCAGCTTCACCCTCACCAAATGGTCGGGCGTCACGCTGCTCGAGAAGGGCCTAGACAAGACCAAGGGCGATAAATACGCTGAATACAAGCGCCGCACCTCAGCGTTTTTCCCTATGCCGCCCCGGAACTGACATCGCGCTGATATAGGGCTGACCCGCAAGAAATCGACCAACTGCGCTGTTGCGCCGCACAAAAAGCACGCCCGCACCCTTTAAGCTTGCGCCTGCTTGCCCTATGTTGCGGGCAATCAAGGAGACGCGGCAATCATGGCTCTCAACCCGGCCCTACGCGAGGAAGAGCGTGAGCGGATCGCGCGCCATGTGCTCGATCTGGTCAAGGAGCGTGGCTCCGAAATCCCCTGGACGGTGGCAATGGCCGAAAGCGGTCTCACCCGCGCCCGGTTTGAGGCACTGTTTGCCGATTACGACGACATGTTCGACGCGGTGGCGCAAACCTGGCTCGCCCCGCATATGACCGTGATGGAGGAGGTGCATGCCAGCAACCTGCCCCCACCGCGCAAGATGTACGAATTCTTCCGCCGTCGGTTCATCATCTCGCAGGCGCGGTTCCGCGAAGATCCCGAACATTTCAACATCCTGTGCGAAATGGGTGCGGCCAATTTCGAGCGCGTGCGAAGCTACGTCGATCTGGCCGATCACTACCTGTGCGAATTGATCGCCGAGGCGCAGGCGGATGGCTATTTCGCCGGACTTGAGATTGATGAGGCGCTGTCGCTGATCAATCAGATGGTCACCACCTACACTATGCCCGATGCTCTGATCTATCTCGGCGAAAAGCTGACTGAGCAGAAGCTGGCGAGAATTGTCGATACCATGTTCATCGGCCTGTCGGGCGAAGCGGGCTCGGATGCAGCGGGCGTGAATACACTGAAGGTGGCTTCGTAACATCACCCCGTTCGTCCTGAGCTTGTCGAGGGACTGCTTTTCTTCTGAGGCTTTCGCACCGCCTGAAGTGAAGGACGACCCTTCGACAAGCTCAGGGCGAACGGGGAAAGGGCTTATCTTTCCCCCCACCACGCCGCCGAAGGATCCTCCACCCCGCGCGCGCCGCGGCGTTGCAAGGTATCGAACAGCCCGCCCTCCAACTGCATGGTCGAAGGTTCGGTGCGGTTCCAGTCCATGACGTAAAGCCGCTCGGCGATCAGCCAACGGCCCGCGCGCTTCTCCAGCCGATCAAGGTAACGCCCGCCAACGACCAGTTCCATATCGCCGTCCGGTGTCGGAATCAGGTGGAACGCGACGCAGTTGGTCTCGGCCTGGGCGGTCGCATCGCCGATGCGCATCACCGTGTTTGAGATATTGTGCTGCGTATGGCCCATCGCGCCCAAGCCCGCCATGAGGCCGGGGATGGTTTCAGCGGGAGTCGTCGCCCCATCGCCATAATCGATCCGCGCGTCGGGCGTGAACAATGCGGCAAGTTGCACCGGATCGCAGCGGTCAATGCCCCGGCAATAGAGCGCCAGGTTTTCGGCAATCGCCAGCCGGTCAGCGATTTCGGTCAGGTCCATGGGACACGATCTAACCCGTCCCGCTATGCTGCGGGACTGGCAGTTGCATCAGGACTTGGTGCGCTTGAATTGCAGCACATTGGCGGGCAGCCGCGGCGGCGGCGGTGGGGGACGCAGCCGCTTTTCGGCAAGCGCATATTTGAGCGCCGCGCCCACCATCACTGCCGAGATCAGCATGATCACCCCCGCCCATACCCAGTGCGGCAGGCCCAGCACGGCGGCGATCTGGCCGGTGTCGGACAGGATCGGCCGGCCATTGATTACCGCGGTTTCGGTGAGCAGGTAGTTCCAGTCGCGCAAGCAGCTCATCGCTCCCAGCACACCAAGGAATTGCAGCGCGAAGCGGGCAAGACCGGGCTTGGCGCGCCATGCCACCAGCGCCAGTACTCCCGCGACCAACGGCAGCGCCCAATATCCGGTCGGCGATCGGACCCAGATGATCACGCTCGCCAGAATGGCCGCCGCAGACAGCCACAGCACCGGGCGCCACAGCCTTTGGTGCGCGCTGGCCAGGATCAGCAGTGCGCCCACCGCGCTTGGAGCCAGCGGCCCGCCCGCAGAAATCGCCGCAAGCGTCAGGCGTGAGGCATCACTCTCGACCGAGCTCTGCGCCACGCCCGATCCATTTGGGAAGATCATCAGCTGTTCAAAATGCTGTCCCAACGCCAGGGCGGTGAGACCGTGACCCATTTCGTGGAACCACGTCGTCAGGATCGCGAAGGGGTAGATCAGATAGGTGCCGAATGGCAGAGCGGGCAGCATCACCACCACGAGACCAGCCAGCACCAGCCGTCCGATGGCCTCGCCCTGCGAGCCGGGGGTTACCAGTGATCGCACCGCGCCGTGCCCGATCAGGCTTCGGCCGCGCGCGCGGAGCGGCCCGATGCGTCAACCGCGATTGCGAGGCCATCATCGCCCTCGGCCAAGGCCTGCGCGTCTTCATCGCGCTGTTCTTGCAGGATCGACCAGCTTGCGAGGAACAGCCCAGCCACAAGCGGGCCGAGCACGATCCCCGAAAAGCCGAGGAAGCTGATCCCGCCCAACGTTGTGATCAGGATGATCCAGTCAGGAATGCCAGTATCGCGACCCACCAATATCGGGCGCAGCACATTATCGGCCGAGGAGATGACCACAAAGCCGACCACCAGCACGAAGATGCCCTGCCACGTTGAACCGACAATCAGCAGCCACAGGCCAATCGGCACGTAAACCGCGCCTGCGCCGATCACCGGTACCAGCGCGAAGATCGTCATCAGCACCCCGAACAGCAGCGCGGAATCGAGCCCCACGATCAGGAAGCTGATCCCGCCCAGCACCCCCTGAACCAGTCCGACCACGCCCGATCCCTTGATCGTGGCACGGACGATGCCGAGGAAGCGTTCCGCCAGGCGTTCGGTAATCGACCGTTCGACAGGGATAGTGCGCAGCACCGTGCGCCCGATCCGCTCGCCATCGCGCAGCAGGAAGAACATCACGTAAAGCCCGACGCTGAACGCCAGGACAAAGCTCAGCGCGCCGCTGCCGATGGAGACCGCCTGTCCAGCGAGCCAGCCCGAGCTTTCGGCGAGCAGTTCCTGCAACTTGACCTGCGCGCTCGCCATGTCGGCAAAGCCGCTGCGGATAACCGCGTCCTGCGCCGGAGCGGGCAGCATGCCATAGACCGAATTGAATGTGGCTACGAGATCAATCGGTTGCGATTGCAGCCGGTTGATCAGTGCCAGCGCTTCCTGCACCACCATCGCGCCCAGCCACAGCGCGGGCACCAGCACCGCGAAGAAGATCACCAACAACGAAGCGATCGCGGCCGGATTGCGCCGTCCCCGCAGCTTGCGCAGCATCCAGCGATAGAGCGGCTGGAACATGATCGCCGCCAGCGCGGCCCACAGCAGCGGCTGGGCGAAGGGCCAGATGATCACCGCCATCAGCAGGCTGACCACCGCAAGGATGATCAGGAAGCTGGCGTGCTGCAATTCATCGGTGCGGTGGGGCTGATGGGCCATCGTTGGTCTTTCAGTGCGGGCTAAACATCGAGATTGGCCACATTAAGGGCGTTATCCTGAATGAATTCCCGCCGCGGTTCGACAATATCGCCCATCAGCCGGGTGAAGATCTCGTCGGTCACATCGGCATCTTCAACCTTGACCTGCAACAGCGCGCGGTTTTCAGGATCAAGCGTGGTTTCCCACAATTGTTCCGCGTTCATTTCGCCAAGGCCCTTATACCGGGCAATCGACAGGCCTTTGCGCCCGGCGGCGAAGATTGCATCGAGCAATTGGGTCGGGCGGCTGATTCCGTCATCCTGCGCCAGTGGCGGCGGCGCGGCGGGCTGTTCGGCCTCGCCTGCCAGAATGTCATCATTGACCGGCTCGGCCTCCGGCTCCTCGACGACAGCATCACTGGCGCGCACCAACCGGACAGGGGTGCTGAAGGTGTCAGCCTGCGCGGCGGCCAGACCGTGCAGCTTGTGCGCTTCGGTGCTGGACAGGAACCGCGCTTCGATCTCGTGCACATCCTTAACGCCGCGCCACAGGCGTTCGAACACCACCGTGCCATCCTCGCGCTGCGATGCGTTCCAGCGGGCCTCGCGGTCGCCAGCGCCGAGGCGACCGGCAGCACGGTTCAGCGCAGCGGCGAGCGCTTCGCCCGCAAGCCCCGGCTCCAGCGCGCCGACCAGTGCCATTTGCTCCACGATCCCGCTGTCATAGCGGCGCGGCACAAAGGCGAGCAGGTTCTTCAATCGCAGGGCTGCCTCGACCAGCACCCGCAGATCCTCGCCACCGCGCGCGCCTTCGGCAGTTTCCAGCACCCGGCCCTGCAGCCCGGCATCGACCAGATAGCGATCCAGCGCGGGCTGATCCTTGAGGTAAACCTCGGAGCGCCCCTTGGCGACCTTGAACAGCGGCGGCTGGGCGATGAACAGGTGCCCGGCGCGGATGATGTCGGGCATCTGGCGGTGGAAGAAGGTGAGCAGCAGCGTGCGGATATGCGCGCCGTCGACATCAGCGTCGGTCATGATCACTATCTTATGATAGCGCAGCTTCTCAAGGTTGAATTCGTCGCGGATGCCAGTGCCCATCGCCTGGATCAGCGTGCCGACTTCCTTGGACGAGATGATCCGATCGAACCGCGCGCGCTCGACATTGAGGATCTTGCCCTTGAGCGGCAGGATCGCCTGCGTCTTGCGGTCACGCCCCTGTTTGGCCGAACCGCCTGCGGAGTCGCCCTCGACCAGGAACAGTTCGGACTTGGCCGGATCACGCTCCTGACAATCGGCGAGCTTGCCGGGGAGCGAGGCGATGCTCATCGCGCCCTTGCGGCTCATTTCGCGCGCGCGCCGGGCAGCCTCGCGCGCGGCGGCTGCGTCGATCACCTTCTGGATGATCGACTTGGCATCGCCGGGGTTTTCTTCGAGCCATTCGCTCATTTTTTCGCTCATCAATGCTTCGAGCGGCGAGCGCACTTCGGAGCTGACCAGCTTGTCCTTGGTCTGGCTGGAGAATTTGGGGTCAGGAAGTTTCACGCTGACAATCGCGGTCAGGCCTTCGCGCATGTCTTCGCCCGAAAGGCTGACCTTTTCCTTCTTCAGCATCCCCGATCGCTCGGCATAGTTGTTGAGCGTGCGGGTCAACGCGGCGCGGAAGGCGGCTAGGTGCGTGCCGCCGTCGCGCTGCGGGATGTTGTTGGTGAAGGCGAGCACGTTCTCATAATAGGAATCGTTCCATTCGAGCGCGACGTCGATCCCGATCCCGTCCTTCTCTGCCGAAACGGAAATCGGCTCGGCCACCAGCGGCTGCTTGTTGCGGTCGAGATATTTGACGAAGGCGGCAATCCCGCCCTCGTAATAAAGGTCATGCTCCAGAACCTCTTCGTGGCGCAGATCGCGCAATTTGATGCGCACGCCCGAATTGAGGAAGGCGAGCTCGCGATAGCGGTGTTCGAGCTTCTCGAAATCGTACTCGGTGACGTTTTTGAAGGTGTCGTGGCTGGCCTTGAAGGTTACGCGGGTGCCCTTCTTGCCCGGAGGCGCATCGCCGCGCACCTCCAGCGGTGCAACTGCATCGCCGTGCGCAAAGCGCATCCAATGCTCCTTGCCTTCACGCCAGATGGTGAGTTCGAGCCATTCGGACAGCGCATTCACCACCGAGACGCCGACGCCGTGGAGACCGCCCGAAACTTTGTAGGCGTTATCGTCCGAGGTGTTCTCAAACTTCCCGCCCGCGTGGAGCTGGGTCATGATCACTTCGGCGGCCGAGACGCCTTCTTCGGTGTGCATTCCTGTGGGAATGCCGCGGCCGTTATCTTCCACCGAAACCGAACCATCGGGGTTCAATTCGATCAACACGAGGTCGCAATGGCCTGCCAATGCCTCGTCAATGGCGTTGTCGGAGACTTCGAACACCATGTGATGCAGGCCGCTGCCGTCATCGGTATCGCCGATATACATCCCCGGGCGCTTGCGGACGGCGTCCAGCCCCTTGAGAACCTTGATGGAATCGGCGCCATACTCGTTGGCGTTGGGCAGTTTGTCGGGGGTCGGATTGTTGGTGTCGTTCATGGCCCATCATATAGGCGTTCAGCCGCGGAATCCCAACCGCATGAGGCCAGCAAGGCAAGCTTTTCCACGAGTGTGGAGGACACTTCGACGGGCGGCACCCAAAGGCCGGCCACCGAATCAAGGGCGGGCACTGCGCAGCCTTGACAGGCGATCGGCTTCCGCTGTCGCAAAGCCGTCCCCCATGCCATCACCGGGCGTGCTACTTCCCATGATTTACCTCGGATTCACAGGAGGATGCTATCGACAGCGCGAAATTCACAAAGCGTGGAATTGGATGCGATGACCGGAATACCGCAATTTGCCACTTTCGAGGATCTGGCCGAGGCGGTCGCCGGGTGGGAAGGGCGTCGCCGGATCGAGGTCCCGCTGGGCAACTTACTACGCCGCGGACTCCATGCCGAGGGGGAGGCGGCGCTAGCATCTTACATCGACCTGTTCCCCGATGCGGCGCTGAAGCAGGTCGTCGGCAAATTCTCGGCCGACCGGCTGGTGATCGGCGGCTGGGACAGGTTCCATGCCAGCGTCAGGCGCAGCCGCGCACGAGTCGCGGCGATCTCCTTCCCGGGCCAGGCAATGGATTACCATGGCCCCACCGACCACTTCTTAGTGGACGAGTTCAAGCCGAAGGAGCGGGTCGGCCTGCTGTGCTCGTTCTTCACTGATGCGCATCCGATGGCCGGTGATCCCGAAGGGATGACGGCCCATCTCGAGGAACATGGCGAGCGCTGGCTCGGCGATTTCGACGAGATCGACGTCGCACTTAGCCTCAACGGCGCGGAACCCCTGCTCGCCGCTTTCCGGAAGGCGCTGGCGTGGCGGCCGGAGCGCGATGGTGAGGCGATGAAGACCGTGTGCGAGTGGTGGACGATGTTCCACCTGCACCGCGCCGTCGCGCGCGATCTGGTGCGGCTCGATTTCGGTCAGAGTCTGCCGATCCTCGTCACTGCGGACTCGTTCGGCGACGGGTTTCCATGCTTCTACGAAGCCTCGGGTGATGTCCATCCGATCGACTTCGAGGCCAAACGCCCCAAGGATACCGAAGAGACCTGCCGCAAGCTCAATGAGGATCTGCTCGAGTGGATGAAGGCGCGCAGTCGCGAGAACAAGCGGGCCAAGAAGGAAGAGCGCGCCTATCTTGACCGCGACGGCGAGCTTTCGGCAGCCACAGAGAGCATGGTCAGTATGTACAGGGCCTACCGAAAGAAGGACATCGGCAAGATGTTCTCCGAGGGCTCCAGTTTCATCAAAAACATCCGCGAGATTTCCAAAAAAATCCAGCAGCGGCGCTAGTCGGGCGGCTCAGAAAGCCGGGCGGAAATGCACCTTACCGCGCCACATCGTCGCATCGAACAGCTCCATCATGCCCTGGCGGCTCGCCTCGTCGAACTGGGTTGCGTGGCACAGCGCGGCCGCCTTGGCGGCGTCGAGATCGGCGGGCTTGTAGCGCACCGGTTCGGACAGCAGCTCCGGATCGGTCTCGGCCCAGGTCGCCATTTGCGGCACGGGCGGCAGGCGCCCGGCGGGAATGCCGACATAGAGCAAGGGCGGCCGGTACTCGGCCGCCAGCGATTGCACGGTCTGGCTGACCAGCGCGCTGACCATGCGGTGATCGCTGTGACCATAGCCGCCGTCCGGCCCCCAGGTCAGCACGAGATGCGGGTCGATGGCGATGTACTGCGCGGCAAACTGCTTGATGAACCGCGCGGCCGGCGAATTCGGCGCCTGCGGGCTTTCGGACAGAGTGCCGTCGCCCAGCTTTTCGAGGAACTGGGCCTGCGCCCCGAGCGCGCTTGCCGAACATTGCGCTTCGGCGCGGCGGATCGCGCCCAGTTCCGGCCCACGCGCGAAGTCGGTCACGCCCGGACCCTGATCACCGGTGGTGGCGAAGACGATCGTGACCGCATGACCCTGCCGCGCCAGCGCCGCGACGGCGGGGGCCATGAACAGCTCGTCATCGGGGTGCGCGACCACCACCATAACCCGCTGCGGCGGCTCGGCGCCCCCGGCATGAGTCGGCACCAGCGCCAGCATGGCGAGAGTCATCATTGCAGTCTTTCGGATCATTGCGTGCCCCTCTCCTCGCGCCAGTCCTGCCACTTGTGCGAGCCGGTTTGCAAATCCTTTGCGCGAGGCCCTGCCCCGATTATGCATGGCCGCCATGAGCAACGAGATGATGATGAGCCGCCTTGCCGGACCCTTCGGCAGCTTCCCCGAGATCCTGATGGAATGGTCGCGCATCAAGGGCGATGATCTCGCCTTGGTGGACGAGAAGCGCGAGGTTCATTGGGCCGAGTTGGTCGGCCTCGTCGAGCGGCTGGCGGCGCGGCTGGTTGAAACCGGCCTCCAGCGCGGGCAAGCGGTGGCGATCCTTGGCACCTCCACGGTCGAATATGCGCTGGTGTTTCTGGCCGCGATGCGCGCGGGCGGGGTGGCGGCGCCGCTGACCACCAGTGCCTCGTCTGAGCAGCTTGAGGGCATGGCGAAGGATTCGGGCGCGATCCATCTGTTCATCGATGCGGCCAAGGCGGCTGAACTCGGCACCGATTTCATGGCCGATCTGATCCGCGTGCCGCTCGAAAGCATTGATCAGTGGATGGCCCCGCCCGGCAGCCGCGCTCCGGCTTTCACACCGGAACCCAAAGACCCGTTCAACATCATCTATTCCAGCGGCACCACCGGCATTCCCAAGGGGATCGTCCATTCGCACCAGATGCGCTGGCGGCAATTTGCGGCGACGGGGCTGTCATACCTTGGCGCAGGGATTGATGTGCGTTCGCTCGCCTCGACCCCGCTCTATTCGAACACCACCATGGTCGCCTTCCTTCCCGTGCTGCTGGCGGGCGGCTGCGTGCGGGTGATGGGCAAGTTCGATTGCGCGCGCTGGCTCACCCATGCCGAGGCCGATTGCACCACCATAACCATGCTTGTACCCGTGCAATACCAGCGTTTGATGGACTTCCCCGGGTTCGACGACTTCGACCTGTCCTCGCTCAAGCTCAAATACTGCACCTCGGCCCCCTTCTCTGCTGAATTGAAGCGCGAGGTGCTCCAGCGGATGCCGGGCGGGCTGATCGAGATCTATTCGATGACCGAGGGCGGGGTGGTGTGCCTGCTGTCGTGCCACGAATTTCCCGACAAGCTGCATACGGTGGGCCGTCCTGCGCCGGGGAGCGAGTTGAAAGTGCTCGACGATGAAGACCGCGAAGTGCCGCCCGGCACGCCGGGCAACATGATCGGCCGCAGCCTGACCATGATGAGCGGCTACAAGAACCGGCCCGATAAGACCGCCGAGGCGCAGTGGATCGATCCCGCCACAGGTGAGGAGTGGATGCGGATGGGCGATATTGGCCGGGTGGATGCTGAGGGCTTCGTGGAACTGGTCGGCCGCGCCAAGGACATGATTATCTCGGGCGGGTTCAACATCTACCCGAGCGATCTTGAAGCCGAATTGCTGAAAGAGCCTGGCGTAGTCGAATCCGCGGTGGTCGGCGTGCCGTCCCGCGCATGGGGAGAAAGCCCGGTCGGCTTTGTGGTGTTGAAGGGCACAAGCGATCCGGCGGCAATCATGGCAGCGGTGAATCAACGGCTGGGCAAGACCCAGCGCCTCGCCGCGCTCCACGCCATCGCAGAAATGCCGCGCAGCCATATCGGCAAGCTGCTCAAAAGCGACCTTCGCGAAGAGGCCGCAAGGCGCGGCGGAGTGGCTTAGGGCCAGGACCTATTAACAGCTCGGCCCGGCTCCCTTGTGGGGGAACCGGGCCGCTGGTGGCTTTGGCTAAGCTGCTCGCGTTACACGATGTCTGAGGCTGAAGGCCCTAGGCAATATCTGAGGCTCAAGGCCCTAGATAATAAAGGTGTTGAACGCGGTGCCGCTGATGACAACGGCAAGCAGCAAGGCGACGGCCTTTTCGCTGATCATACGCATGGTTCGTTTCCCTGTTTTGTTGTGTTTGGGACAGCCCGGGCGACCGGAGGGGAGAGAGGGGTGATCGCCCGGGCATGCGCATAATGTGGGATGCTACGCGTAATTTTCAATCTTCTATGAGACTGAAAAGAATTCATCACAGCAATCGAAAACTGCAATCAAAGGGGCGTGGCGCAGCACCCGAGGGCGCGCAGCTTGAGACGCGGCCACCATTTCAGGGGGGGAGGGGTGGTGGCCGCGTCTCGTTCGCTGCATGCCGCCATGCGGGGCGCAGGCGGTGACGGGGGAACAGCCGGGCGAGGGGGAGGCCGGGCTGTTCCTGCCGCGTCAGGCAGGCGGGCAATTGGGCCGTGTTCGGCCTGCAATTGCCGGGCGATGATCTTGTTCAGAGATGACCGGGATGGAGAGAGGGGCCCGGTCGCTCATCGCTTGCGACGCGAAGTGGTGTTCGACGCCATCGAATTCAAATGCGAAAACACCAAATTTACTTGCATGAAACGCAACATAAGTCGGCTGAACAGACGCGAACGGCCGCCGGATTGCTCCGACGGCCGCTGCTTAACTCAAGGCTTTTACATAAGAGGTTGGCTCAGTTCGCAGCCACGGCGCGTCCGGCGCGGACTTCAGCCGCCGCCACGCGCTCAACTTCGGCGAGCGCTGCGATGCGGGCGTCAGCCACGCACTGCTTGTCCAGCGTGCTGCGCGCCTGGGTGTAGCGCGATGCGGCGACCGTGCAGGCCTTACGCAGCTTGGCGTCGATGCGGGCTTCAAGTGCGGCACGGCCTTCGGCGCTGGTCACGTCAACATCACCATAGGCGATGCGCACGGTCACGGATTGATCAGCCGACGGGGCAGCAATAGCCGGGGCGGCGAGGGCGGAAAGGGCGATCAGGGGGAGAATGAAACGCATGATAAAGCTCCGGAAGTATGAGAGGGTGTCAGGAATGTGATGTCGTTGACCGACATTCAGTTGCTCTTTGAAACTCTGGTGCAGTGCACAAGATGAATGTGCAAATGCGAAATACGCCAATTTGGTTCCAAAGAATGCAACTCAAGCTCGGCAAATTTCCGGGAACCCAATGAAATCATGATCAGAAATTTGTGCTGCATCGCAAAAAGATTGGCGCGGTCACAGCGATGCTGGACAGCGCCGGGTGCCCTGCCGTAATCGCCCCGCATGAGCGCGCACCCATCCAGCCCCGCCGCGAGCGATTCCGCCGCCCCTGATTGTATCCTGCCGGATTCGATACTGATCGTCGATTTCGGGTCGCAGGTGACTCAGCTGATTGCGCGAAGGGTGCGCGAGGCAGGGGTCTATTCCGAGATTGCCCCCTTCACTCAAGCCGAGGCGGCGTTCCGGCGGATGCAGCCCAAGGGCATTATCCTTTCAGGCTCACCCGCCAGTGTGCCCGAAGACGGCAGCCCGCGCGCACCGCAGGCGTTGTTCGATGCCGGCGTTCCAATTCTCGGCATCTGTTACGGCCAGCAAGTCATGAGCCACCAATTGGGCGGCGAAGTGCGCCCTGGCCACGAAACCGGTGAAGGCGGCGAATTTGGCCGCGCCTTCCTCACGGTCACTGCCGAGTGTGCGTTGTTCGACGGGCTATGGAAGGTGGGTGACCGCCATCAGGTATGGATGAGCCACGGCGACAAGGTCACAGCCTTCGCCCCCGGTTTCGAAATCGTCGCCACCTCCGACGGAGCACCCTTCGCAGTAATCGCGGATGAGGCGCGCAAGTTCTACGGCACCCAGTTCCACCCCGAAGTGGTCCATACGCCCGATGGTGGCAGGCTGATCGCCAATTTCGTGCGCCATGTCTGCGGGCTCAAGGGCGATTGGACCATGGCAGAGTTCCGCAAGACCAAGATCGCCGAAATCCGCGCTCAGGTGGGCGACGGGCGGGTGATCTGCGGCCTGTCCGGTGGGGTCGATTCGGCGGTGGCTGCGGTGCTGATCCACGAGGCAATCGGCGACCAGCTGACCTGCGTCTATGTCGATCACGGGTTGATGCGCCTCAATGAGACCGAGCAGGTCGTGACGCTGTTCCGCGATCATTATAATATCCCGCTGATAGCCGTTGATGCCGAGGAAACCTTCCTCGCGGGGTTGGCCGGGCTCACCGACCCCGAGAAGAAGCGCAAGTTTATTGGCGCCGCCTTCATCGACCTGTTTGAGGCGGAGGCGAAGAAGATCGGCGGGGCCGATTTCCTCGCGCAGGGCACGCTTTACCCCGATGTGATCGAGAGCGTCAGCTTCACCGGCGGGCCGAGCGTGACGATCAAGAGCCACCACAATGTCGGGGGCCTGCCCGAACGGATGAACATGCAGCTGGTCGAGCCCTTGCGCGAATTGTTCAAGGACGAAGTGCGCGATCTTGGGCGCGAGTTGGGCCTGCCCCCCGCCTTCGTCGGCCGCCACCCCTTCCCCGGCCCCGGCCTCGCGATCCGCATCCCTGGCGAAGTCACCAAGGAACGCTGCGATATCCTGCGCAAGGCCGATGCGATCTACCTCGAAGAGATTCGTAATGCGGGGCTCTATGATGCGATCTGGCAGGCCTTTGCCGTGCTGCTGCCGGTGAAAACCGTGGGCGTGATGGGTGACGGGCGCACCTATGACAATGTCTGCGCCCTGCGCGCAGTGACTTCGACCGACGGGATGACGGCGGATGTTTTCCCCTATGACGCCAGCTTCCTGACGCGCGTGGCAACCCGCATCGTGAACGAGGTCAAGGGCATCAACAGGGTGGTCTATGACTACACGTCAAAGCCGCCGGGGACGATTGAATGGGAATAGCAGCCGCAAGCATGGCATGGCATCAATGCCCACGATCATGACCCACGCGATCCTGCCGCTGGCCATCGCGGTCGCGGCAGGCCGCTCGCGGATCAGCCCCAAGCTCGCGCTCGCCGGAGCGGCGCTGGCAATGCTGCCCGATGCCGATGTGGTGGGTTTTGCGATAGGGATCGAATACGCCGATCCGTGGGGCCACCGCGGTGCGACCCATGCGGTTGCCTTTGCGGTCATGGTTACAGGCGTGCTTGCGTTGCTCTGGCACGAAGCGCGGTCATTGGGCGCATTCCTGTTCCTCGCGATGGACATGGCAAGCCACGGATTGCTCGACGCTCTGACGAGTGGCGGGCTCGGCCCGGCGCTGCTGTGGCCGGTCAGCGATGCGCGGATTTTCGCCCCGATCACCCCCATTCGGGTGTCGCCAATCGGTGCCGACTTCTTTACTGCGCGCGGTGTGGTGACGCTGGTGTCGGAATTGACCCTGGTGTGGCTGCCGTGCCTCGCGCTGGCGGCGATTGGGTGGTTGATGCGCCACCGCAACCGTGCACCTGTGAAGTGATCCCTGCATCTTCTCTTTCAGCAGCGCATCAAATCGCATATTCCGCATTGCCAAAGCTTCTCGCCTGAAAGGTCATTCTGCGTCATGCTCACCCTTCGCCCCCTCGCCCTTGCCGCCGTTCTGGCTTTGGGCCTTGCCGCCTGCGCTGAACCGGCCGCCGACGCGCCCAAGGATGCCGCGACCGAGGCGGCTTCGGTGACTGAGGGTGCATGGACGCTCGATGCCGCCGGGTCGCGCCTTTCCTATGTCAGCATCAAGGCAGGCGAAATTGCCGAGAGCAACCGTTTCGACAGGCTGTCAGGCGGTGTCGCAGGTGATGGCACCGCGACGCTCGACATTGATCTCGCCTCGGTCAACACCGGGGTCGACATCCGCAACGAACGGATGCGCGAGATTTTCTTTGAGGTCACCGGCAACCCCAAAGCCTCGGTGACGGCCAAGCTCGATCCGGCGGCTTTCGCGGGCCTTGCGGTGGGGCAGTCGATCGTCCGCCCGATGAAGGCCACAGTATCGATCAAGGGCGTGACCAGCGATGTCGACACCGAAGTGCTCGTCACCCGCGTGTCAGAGGACCGCGTCACCGTGGTGCCGACCGCGCCGGTAATCATCTCGACCGACATGTTCGAACTGACCGATGAACTGGGCGAATTGCGCGCGCTGGCGCAGTTGCCGTCGATCACGCCCGCGGTACCGGTGACCTTCGTGCTGGCCTTTACACGCTCCTGATGTCGCCTGCGGCGCTGCTGCCTTAAAATTGACATGGGCATCCGCTAGTCAGTAACTCACAGAGATTACAGGAGACCTGCGTGCCCAACGCTAACCTTTCGCTCGCCCATCGCTATGTTGTGCAATTCCTTGGGAAGGGCCGGCTTGAGGTTGGAGACGAGGTGCTTTCGCCTGACATCACCGTGATCACCGGACTTAGCCCGGGCGGGCCGATTGTCGGTTTGGCCAACTACAAGCAGGTGTTCGGCGAGTTTTTTGCCGCTTTCCCGCCGATCGAGGCGCTTTCGATCATCGACAGCTTTGGGATCGAAGACCGCGCAGTTGTGCGGTTCCACAGCCGCCAGCGCCATGAGGGCAAATATTTCGGGATAGAGCCCACAGGCCGGGTCGTGCTGTTCGACGAGACTCATGTGATGCGGATCGTGGATGGCCGGGTGGTGGAGAACATCGTTTCAGCCACCAATCTCGAATTCGAGATGCTGATGGCCCCGGTGCTTGTTCCGGCGATCCTGGGAGGCGCTGGGTGAGCCGTCCGGTCGCGATCCTGTTCGCGGCCGGTCCGGGCATGGGGCAGGCGATCGCCGCGCGCTTCGCCCGCGAAGGCTTCCGCTGCGTGCTGGTCGGGCGCAGCATGGCGACGCTTGAAGCGGTCGCCGCTGCGATCGCCGCAGACTGCGGCGAGACGGACCTGTTTACCGCCGATCTCGCCGAATTGTCAGCTTGCCAGTCGGTGCTGGCCGATCTGATCTCCGCCTATCCCGCCCCCGAGGTGGTGGTGTTCAACGGCGGCGTGATGCGGGTCGGCGCGGCGCTCGATCTTTCGCCGGGCGATTTCCTGCGCGATCTCAACCTTGGCGTCGTGGCGGCGCACGCGGCGGTAACGGCCTTCGCCCCGGCCATGGTGGCGCGCGGATCGGGCAGCCTGCTGTTCACCGGGGGCGGGCTGGCGCTCTATCCGCAATACGGCGCCGAGATGGTGTCGCTGGTTGCGGCCAAGGCGGCGCTGCGCGGCTATGTCTTGGCGCTGCATGAGTCGTTTGCGCCGCAAGGGATCGCGGTCGGCACGGTGACAATTGCCGGCATGGTCGCGTCTGGCACCGCGTTTGATCCCGACCTGATCGCCGAGCACTACTGGGCGCTGCACCGCAGCGGGCCGGGCGCGAGCGCCGAAATTGTCCACGACGGCAGCGGCGTCCTTTCGGCCTGACGCTACGGCGCGTGGCCCGGTGCCGCCAGCCTCGCAAAAGCGAGCTTGCATGGCTTGCCGAACTCGGCTTGTCTCCCGCGCAAACACAAATCAGCGGGAGGATACACCATGAAGACCGCCATCACCGAAATGTTCGGCATCCAGCACCCCATCATTCAGGGGGGCATGCATTATGTCGGGTTTGCTGAAATGGCGGCGGCGGTGTCCAATGCCGGGGGCTTGGGGATCATCACCGGGCTCACGCAGGGCACGCCCGAAAAGCTCGCGAACGAAATCGCGCGCTGCAAGGACATGACCGACAAGCCGTTCGGCGTGAATCTCACCATCCTGCCATCGCTGACTCCGCCCGATTATCCGGGCCTCGTGAAGGCGATCATTGATGGCGGGATCAAGGTGGTTGAAACCGCCGGACGCAACCCGGTCGACCTGTTGCCGCCGCTTAAGGACGCCGGGATCAAGGTGATCCACAAGTGCACCTCTGTGCGCCACTCGCTGAAAGCGCAGGACATTGGTTGCGACGCGGTGAGCGTCGACGGGTTCGAATGCGGCGGCCACCCGGGCGAGGATGATGTGCCCAACTTCATCCTGCTGCCGCGTGCTGCCGACGAACTTGACATCCCCTTCGTCTCCAGCGGCGGCATGGCCGACGGACGTAGCCTCGTCGCCAGCCTCGCGATGGGCGCGCAGGGAATGAACATGGGCACGCGGTTCATCGCCACCAAGGAAGCCCCGGTGCACGAGAACGTGAAGCAGGCGATCCTCGCGGCTAGCGAACTCGACACCCGCCTCGTGATGCGCCCGCTGCGCAACACCGAGCGCGTGCTCAACAATGCCGCGGTCGAGCGCCTGATCATCAAGGAGAAGGAGCTGGGTGACACGATCACCATTCAGGACATCCTGCCCGAAGTCGCCGGGGTCTATCCCAAGATCATGACCGAGGGCACGATGGACGCCGGCGCGTGGAGCTGCGGCATGGTTGCGGGGCTGATCCACGACATCCCGACATGTCAGGAGCTGATCGACCGGATCATGTTGCAGGCCGAAGAGATCATCGCCCGGATGCATGCGATGGCACGGGGGTAATCCGCGCCTTTCCCCGATGGCGCTACGCACGCACCGCGCTAGGTAATGTCCCGCACTAGCTTCCGAAGGGGAGACGGGCAAAGCTAACGCTATCTGGTCGATTCTCGAGAGAATTGGCACAGGGTCGCTCGCTGTTTGGTTGTCGTAGGTTGCTGAGGCCTATGGTGATCATGTTGTCTTTGGCTCCTTGCTGGGCCGGACAATCGGAACGGGAGTCGAAATCGATGGACATGGTCGTAAGCCCGGCGCTGCTGGCTGCGTTGCTGTTGGTCGTGTCCGTGATCGCATGGTCGGCGGGGCGTTGGCAGGCCAATGGCGCGGTGCCGCAGGATCAGGCCGCTCCGGCGTTGCCTACCCCTGGCCCTGCGGCTGCTGCCGGCGCTCTAGCTCCGGCGCGAGATCGCGAGATGGCGCGCGCAGCCGATCTACTGGCGCTGGAAAGCAGTCTATCGCTCGCCGAACTTCATGATGAAATCAGCGCCTTTCGCCAACGCGAACGGGTGCTTGCCAAGGTGGCGCCCGACGAGCTGCGGCTGGATGAACGCCCGATCCGCGCAAAGCCGCCAATGGAAAGCGCCTATGCCGACCTGCGCGCCTTGCTATCACCGCCTAAGCAGCGCGCCGACTAGAGTCTGTTTCAGTAGGGTGGAAGCACCTGCACGGAGCCGATTTTGGCCCAGCGCAAGGAAAGAGGAGGGAGCCATGCCGAAGCATAGTGACCAACGATTGACGCGGCGATGGGCCAAAAGCGGC
>JAESGE010000097.1_pt1 | contig 91138 bp, 97 predicted proteins | sample 9269601 | NCBI WGS metagenome assembly JAESGE01 (sample SAMN14515569, study PRJNA621662) | algae metagenome | isolation source: Tolypothrix brevis GSE-NOS-MK-07-07A and co-occurring heterotrophs from wet... | place: USA: Grand Staircase Escalante National Monument, Utah | collected 2006-04-16
GTAGTTCAATACATGAATTAACCTAAATACAAGTAAGAGGTTATAAATATTTATATTACTGTGAGATGTACGCAACAGAAGCTTTGCGTCTTCAAGAGGGAGAGGGAAGAGAACACGCAGACGCTACTTGAAGTTATTTTTCAAACTCCCTCAAAAAGTTTTACTGAAGCTTTGGGGGGCAGAAAGCACCAATCCGGGCAATGTGCCATTATTCTAGAGTTAATTGGGTAACATTGGAATTTTCGCTGGGAAAATATACTGATTCTGCGCCTTTTGGCAGAGCAAAGACAATAGTACCCAAGACAAGAATGCCAACAGCACTAGGACAAAGAAGTTTCATCTTGATGATACGGCGTTTGTTTTTTGTCGGGCGATCGCTCTTTTGATTGCGGCACTCTTTACGAACACGTCCGGATTGTACAGCTTCTTGTAAGAGCATCAAAGCATCGATGTCTTTTTCCTCAAATTCAGTTTGCAGTAACTGCTGCAACTGCTCATCTGCGGGAATACTCAAAGAACCTGTATTTAGCGCTTGCTGAACAATGTCACGAATGAGAACCATATTTTTTACCAATTTTGGGGGTTAAGCAATTCAAGCGCGTCAGCGTTTAGTGGAAGCGCTGACGCCGCCAACAAAGTTGCTGTATTGTTCCTTAAAAATTTATAATAAGTGGACCCCATAAGGCATCATGCTAGTGGATCACCCGATCGGGTGATATACAAGAAAGCCAAGGTGACATTACCCTTTCCCGACTTTATTTCTTGACTCGGAAACCTCAGCCTCAAGTTCACGTCATCAGAAGAGTGTAATTGCTTTACTATTTTGATTGAAAAGCGATCGCATCGCATCTACAAAAAACCTACAATCAACTTACATTGCATCCTTTGAGTAATTAGCGTAAACCCCTGACAAGGACTTTGGACTTTGGATGGACTCAGTACCTGACAAAAAAAGGGCGAGATTTGGGTAATATATAAAAGCTATCTTTTCTGCATCACAGATACAAAAAAGCAAGCTTCTTTGTAATACCCTTGGAGTTTTAATCAATGGTTACTTTAAAAATTGCTGTTTATGTTGTTGTAGCCTTCTTCATTTTGCTCTTCGTCTTTGGATTTTTGTCGAACGATCCCGCTCGTAACCCCGGACGCCGGGATTCCGAGTAAAATCACGACCCAATCCACAACTGCCGTTCATGGGAATGTAAATGTCACGGACGCTTGAGTTAGCGTGAAAAATTCCACACGCTTCAAGAGCGTCCTTTCCAGGCGGCTTGCCCCAGGCTAGGCTGAAGGCTAAAGTCGGAAGGCAGTTAGATGTAATTAGTCCTTCCGGCTTTCAATTGGCTATTTGTTAGGTTGATTTTGCGAATATGCTTCACCCAGTTCTGCCACCTGCACCACCCTCAATTGTTGAACCTTTACAACCTGGAAATCCGATGTTGACTGGTAGTGATACCAGGTTTCATTCAATTACCGAACTGGAGGCTTCATCCCAAAAAAATCAGCCACAACGGCAACCAGATTCTATATCCCCAACTCCACAAAACGCTACTCGGCAAGATTTAGCAGTTAGCCAGACGAAAACCGCACCCAGTCAGCCAGAAAGTTTCCCACCAGAATTTTCTCCCCTCACCACCGTTAAGAGTGCCGCTGCTTTGGGAGAGTCCATGGGAATTAGTTATCCTGTGCAGCCAGATGCAAATGTTCCATCCCAAAGCAAGATATCCCAAAAAGGGCAAATATTACAAGAAAAATTAGCCCCGTCATTACGGCAAAATAATACTATTGCCCAAAATGCAACGAGTGCCGAACCTATACAAAATATTACTTATACTAATACTAATCCCGACGCAGCAAGTACACAAAAAGTAGAAAATGTTATAGAATTCAAATCTCGCAGCCAGACAAGCCAAATCACAATTCCCAAACCTGATTCGCCGCAACAACCTGCCCCCACACCAACAGACAGCACAAATCAGCAACAAAATCAACCACCTAAAACAACTCCGCCAGCAACTACAACCCCAGCACGAGAGAGAATTGTAGAAATTACTTCCGATCGCCAGGAATACGACCAGCAACGACGGATTGTCACAGCAGTGGGTAATGTGGTGGTAAGATTTGATGGGGCGGTGGTAGATGCCGATCGCTTGCAAGTCAATTTAGACAACTTGATTGCCGTCGGGGATGGAAATGTCGCATTGACACGAGGTGATCAAGTACTGCGCGGAGAACGGTTTACTTATAACTTTGTTCAAGATAGCGGCGAATTAAAAAACGGCAGGGGAGAAGTTTACATCCCCTCAGCGGGTAGTGATTTAGCCTTTAACTCTGTTGATACCGGAGTTGGTGGAGTAGTCACAGCACGTCCACCAAGCGATCGCATTCGGGCAAATCAGCCGACTGCAAGTGTTAATAGTCCCGGTGGAGTTAACTTCAACTTCGGTGGAAGGGCAGATGCAACAAACCTCCCAGCACCAAAAGTCGGAGGTGTAGTCAAGCGAGTGCGCTTTCAAGCAGAACGAGTTGATTTTTATCCGCGAGGATGGCAAGCGAGAAATGTCCGCTTTACTAACGATCCATTTTCGCCCCCAGAATTAGAGTTACGCGCCGATAAAGTCACTTTAACGCGAGAAGCACCTTTAGTAGACACAATTAAAACAGAGCGTCAGCGTTTAGTATTAGATCAAAGGGCGACATTACCCATCCCTATAGATCGGCAGACAATCGACCGTCGGGAACGAGATGTAACGCCGGCAATTGTCTCTGTCGGCTTTGATGGTGATCAACGCGGTGGTCTGTTTATTGAGCGTTCTTTCCAACCCTTTAACACAGAAGGGGTACGTTTTAGCGTTACACCGCAGTTTTTCGCGCAAAAAGCCATAAGTGGTGGTGGTAACTTCGCTTCGCTGTTTGGTTTGACAACAAAATTGAATGCAACTTTAAGTCCTAAGACTACTATTGAGGGTTCTGGGATATTAACCAGCTTGGACTTGGGGACAGTGGAAGACAATTTGCGGGCAAGTTTACGATTGCGGCAAGAATTAGGCGATCGCAATCCTCACATATTGAATTTAGAATACAGTTATCGCGATCGCCTTTACAACGGTACCCTCGGTTTTCAAACTGTGCAAAGTAGCCTTGGTGCTGTGGTTACTTCCCCAAGGATTCCTTTAGGTACAACTGGTTTCAACTTGAGATATCAAGGTGGTGCTCAATATATTAACGCGAATAGCGATCGGCTTGACTTACTCGCAACACAGCGAGAGAACAACCGCATTTCTTTAGGGCGCGTCCAAGGTAGCGCGACCGTTGATGGTGGGATTATACTCTGGCAAGGTAAAGGATTACCACCCACCCCCACAGAAGGATTGCGTTACACCCCAAATCCGATAGTTCCCTACATCCAAGCATTTGGGGACGTAACCGGCACAAGCAGTTATTACAGCAGTGGTGATAATCAAACCACCTTAATTGCCACAGCTGGCTTGCGCGGACAGTTTGGACATTTCTCTCGACGTGCCTTTGATTATACCGCTTTTAATGTCAGTTATTCCCAAGGTCTATTTAGCGGAGCATCGCCATTTTTGTTCGATCGCGCTGTTGATAACAAAGTGCTTAATTTGGGAATTTCTCAGCAACTCTACGGACCATTTAGCCTTGGTTTTCAAACCTCAATCAACTTAGACACAGGCGGACGCACTAGCACTGACTACATTGTAGAATATAACCGCCGCACCTACGGAATCACCTTGCGTTATAATCCAGTGTTGGAATTAGGTGGTATCAGCTTTAGAATTAGCGACTTTAACTGGAGTGGTGGCACAGATCCATTCTCTGATCCTTCTGAACTTAAGCCTGTGCGAGGTGGCGTCCGGCAAGATTATTAGAATACTACTTAGGTAGCCTTTACTTTTTATGTAAAGTACGATGGAATTAGTTTCCTAAATGTTCTGGTTATGACTTTAGCATCAAATGAGCAAGCACAAATTATCCGTACAGAGGGGGGACTGACGATCGCTCTTACGCGCATCACCCTTTATGATGTAATGGATTATCTGACTGCTGGTTATCCAGCAAAGCTAATTCGTGAAAAACTCTGTCTCAGCGATCATCAAGTTGAGGTTGCTTTATCTTACATTGATGCACATCGCGCCGAAGTGGAAGCAGAGTATCAGGAAGTTTTGCAAATTGCAGAAGATAATCGGCAATACTGGGAAGAACGCAATCGCGAACATTTTGCCCGACTTGCAGCAATGTCACCGAAACCCGGTAAAGAAACTCTCCGCGCTAAACTTCAAGCTTGGAAAGACAGACTTGAGTTCACAGTATGAATTTCCTGATCGATCATAATTTGAAAGGGCAAGCCGCTCTTTTGTGGGGAACGATCGCAGCAGAGGGTTGGCTTGAAATTGTGCCCATTCGTTTTGTTACATTTGATCAGGTAAATTTATCCGATGACAGCAGCGATTATATTGTCTGGCAGTTTTGTCAAACCAAGCAGATGATTTTGATCACTGCTAATCGGAACATGAAAGGTACAGACTCGCTAGAGCAAATGATTCGTGAGGAGAATACAGCTACCTCATTGCCCATTGTGACTATTGGTAGCAAAGAGCGGCTTGATGAGCGAGTTTATCGTGAACGATGTGCCACTCGTCTAATTGAGATTTTGTTTGATATTAATAACTGTATGGGGGTTGGTCGGCTCTACATTCCCTAGTAGGCTGCGATGCTCCGTTCGCGCAGCGTGTCCGTTGGCGAAGCCTCTCGTTCGCGGAGCGTCTCCGACAGGAGAAGAGAAGGACTCAGGGAGCCGCCAAGGGCGATCGCAACAGGAAATAGCCAAAGTAGGGAATTTTAAAGTGAAGAAGCAAAGCATGTCCTTCCAGATTGTGGTCTACAAGGAAAATCATGCTTGGGTTTTAAGTTGACCTTGGTGTTTGGCTTTCTGTGCTTGAAGTTTTTCCCAAGCAGCTTCCATCCCTGGTTTAGGAGACTTTGCAGAAATTCGGGCAATGAGATCGCGATTTTGTTCTTCGTAGTATTGTCGCAATTCTTCGGCTTCTTTGAGAACGAGTTGATACTCAGCCTCCACCTCTGGGCGATATGCTTCAATGTAAAATAAGGCGGCATTCACTTGCTCATCCGTAAGACTGAGCATGGCACGGATAAACTTTGGTGGATACTGGGCTATCACGTAGTCCATCACATCATATAGAGTGATGCGAGTACCCGCAACTGTAAGTCCTCGCTCTGTACGAATAATTGCGGCTTGCCCGTTTGCTCCCAGAGTCATATCTATAATATTTGCCATAAACTAATTGCATTTTACTTCACACAAAATTAGGGTGACTGATCTGATTATTCTTTGGTTGAGAACATAACTGCGATCGCTTTTTAATGAGTGTAAATATTCATAGAGACATTTTGCCAAACGTCTCTTTTTATGCAGAATATCCTTGGCAAGGTGATAAGTGATATTATGTTCGATGTTACCACTCTCATGAAAAATCTCCATTTCCAGATATTCAAGTATTAAGATGCTTCGGTGAAGTTCATGAGTACAAAAAAAGTCAATTGGTTTCGAGTTGCTTTTCAGCTAAAACAGTCTGTGATTCCCAAAATAATGCCCCAGGTTCTTGCATCTGGTGTATTTGGCATTTTTATTTCGCTTCTTTATTATTTGGGATTACCTGTCTCTTTGCCTATTTTGAGTGCTTTAGTTCCGAGTATTGTCCTCGGTCTATTATTAGTTTTCCGCACTAATACAGCTTATGATCGTTTCTGGGAAGGTCGAAAGTCCTGGGCAAATTTAGTTATCAATGTTCGGAATTTAGCTCGTCAAATTTGGATTGTAATTGAAGAACAAGGACAAAAAGATAGAGAAGATAAAGTTGCTGCTTTGCGGTTAATAGTTGCATTTACAATTGCCACAAAATTGTATCTTCGAGAAGAACCGATAAACGCAGAGTTACAAGGATTGATGTCCCCATCCGAGTATTTTGTTCTTCAAAGTCGTAGAACTCCTCCTTTAGAAATTGCTTTTTGGGTAAGTGATTTTTTACAGAAGCAATATCGACGTCAATGTGTTAGTCCGGTTCAGGTAACAGCTTTGCAGCATTTAGTAGATAATATCATAGATGCTTTTAGTAATTGTGAGCGAATCTTACAAACACCAATGCCTCTACCTTATGCTATTCATCTTAAACAGTTGTTGTTAATTTACTGTTTATCATTACCATTTCAATTAGTCAAAGATTTAAATTGGGCAACAGGTTTAGTTGTAGCTTTGATTAGTTTTACTTTATTTGGCATTGAACAAATTGGAATTCAAATTGAAAATCCTTTTGCTCGTGCTCCGCATAACTTACCTTTAGACGAAATGTGTAACACTATGGTGATTAACATTGAAGATTTAAGCACATTGGCAACTGACAGTTCTTTTGCTCCTACAGAAATATTTTGACTAAAGAGACATCTCCAGAAATAAATATGCGTTGTCCGAAACCCTTGATGAGACGTAGCATTGCTACGTCTCTACGTCTTTTTTGGAGATGCCTAAGAAGTATGAAGTTTAAAGGGTGTTCGCAAAGCGTCTCCGCAGGAGAAGGATAAAAAATGATTTGAGAATCAACGTCAAATTCACCATCCCCAAGTGCCGGCGCCACCTTTGAAAGGTCCAACAATATCGCTGGTAATCCAACCCCCATAAAAGTTACCTGGTTGCGGTTGTACTTTTTCGTCATCGACGTAGCACGCATCCATTAAGTGGGGATAAAAAGCTACATAATCTTTCATAGATGCAAACTCTGATGTCGGTTCTGGGTAAAACCAAGCAGCATTTTGGACTTCTTTGTCACCCACGCAGATATTGTAATAAACGGCACTTCCCTTCCATTCACAAAAGCTAGAACGGGGTGTTAAAAGTAGGTATTCCATTTTGATATCCCCAGGAGGAATGTAGTAACCAGGTGGATGGCTAGTTTCTAAAACACGTTTTGCGCTGTGGGTATCTACGATAGTTACATCATTAAAGATGATTTGGATATGTTTGGTTGTGTCTTCTAGACGAGGGGGACGGGGGTAATCCCAAACTGATTCTTGTCCGGGATTGGGTTCGATGCGTTGCAGTGTCATATACAATATACTTCCTAAAAAATAAGGCAGAGAAAAGAAAAAAGGAAATGGGAGCATCCCGCTTTTTTAAATATTCTGGTTTATTTTTTTATGGTCGCGAAATAAAAACTGGGATGCTCCCGAAGGAAATATTAGATTTTTACCTTTGAATTAAAATTTTATGGTTTTTGAGTCGCAATAGCCAATTTTACACCGCTTCATCTGGTAGTCGCATAAGACTTTTCTCCTCCTCGTTCGTAGCGACGGCGATAAAGTAATTCTATCTGTCCACCATACTCTTGAATCAGTGCAATTTGGCGCATATACAATCCTCGAAAGGTGTTAGCAAACATCAACACCCTGACGGTAAAGACTGAGTACCTCACGAATTACAGATTTCTGACGGCGGATAATCTTGACCCAGAACCAAACACGTTCAATAATGAGTGCGATCGCTACTACACTAAATACTAGCAGTGGAACCATTACCACACCACCAGCCGTAAATAAATTCTTGATTTCCATCTAATGCACAGCCTGTATATAATAAGTGCGATCGCTTACCAATACCCCTATTCTCAATCATACAATAAAAAATATCCCCCCCGAAAAAGGAGGGATATTTAAGGTAATGACGCAAAGACAATCAATTAACGGAAATTGCGGGGATTCAACTTTTGCGGATTACCTTGACGACGTGCTACACCATTCCGCAAACCGGTAGCAGTACCACCATCTTTGGGGTCGAGGTAAGGTTTGAGATTGATTCCGGCTTTAGATGATGCCAGATTATTAGTGCGACTGTTGCCACTACCGAGAAGTGTCCGACTTAAGTTGTATAAATCGTTCGTTCCGTTACTCTGACTAGTGTAAGTGTTGACGGCTGTGGTATATTGTCCATTATCGGCGGAAACCAGATTTTGGAACACGTTATTGCGTACATCGTAGGCATCTTTTCCTGGAGGTACTGTCAGCACAATTCGACAGGATGGATTAGCTTCGGTGGTGACGCAGATTGTGTTTTGTCTATTTTCGACGGCTGTTTGGAGTTCTAATAAGCCATCTTGACGGTATGATTCTAAACGACTAGCGATCGCATTACAACGAGCTTCAGAATTCCAACCACCACCTAAAGCTCCTGGTGCTGCCCAAGGAAAATATTGATTTGGTTGACTTTGAGGTTGGTACATTACGGTATACTGACCATTTTCGGGCTGACAGTTAAACCGAGCAATGTTATTAACACTGGGATAATTTGGTATATCTCTTGAGTTGTCTATTGGTCTGGATGTGCCATTAGATGGTATTGAACCACCTGTTGAAGTTGTGGGTACGACAACGCCATCAGAAGTAGTAGTGGTGGTTCTGGTAGTTGTGTTATTGTATTGAGCAAATGCTGCGCTATTGCCCAGTAAGAGCGATAAACTCAAACTGCCAAAAAACAGAAATTTAAAGGTTTTTGATGACATAAATCATCCTCAGCAGAACAGTGGTTAGGGGGTTGATAATTCAAGTGACGAAGAATTTATTTTTTTGATTCATCATCAGGCTTCTTTTTTTGTTCTTCGCGTTCTTTTTTCTCTTTGAGTAATTGCTTTACCCGTTCTTTAATTTCTTGGTGACGCGCTACTCCTTCATAAGCGTAACGGTTATAGCCAGTGTCAGAAATTAAGCTTTCTAAATAGCTAACTCGCTCTCCACCGCCTGGGTGAGAAGATAACCAAGTAGGTGGAGCATTTTTTTGTTGTTTTTGTAACGTCGCCATTAAGTTACGCAAACCATCCGCAGCATAGCCGCTGGTAGCTATCAAACGTGTACCGAGGGTATCTGCTTGACGTTCCATATCGCGGCTGTAGCTAAGTCCAAAGAGTTGACCGATGGTGCCGCCAAGTGGTAAATATTGGGTGACGTTGGAAATTAAATTGCCTTGGGTGACTAGTTGAAAGCCGTGGGAAAGGACGACATGTGATAATTCGTGACCGATTAACCCGGCTAATTCTGCCTCGGAATTGGCTTTAGCGATCGCACCGGCATTAATGAAGATTTTGCCTCCAGGTAGCGCAAAGGCGTTAAGGTCTTTCTCTGGAATGACAAAGAACTCGTATTTAAACTCTTCCCTTCCTGATACCTTAACTAGTTTCTGTCCGATTTCATCAACGTATTTTAAAACAGTTTCGTCGTTAATTAATTTCAGTTGTTTTTTTGCTTGCTTGGCTACCGATTCGCCGATCGCTCCTTCACCTTGTAGCAATAGTATGGTAGAATCAAGGGCAGAGAAGGGACCGAGAAGGCTGCCAGTGAGAGCGTAACCTAATGCACCAGTAATGATGTTGGCGATGGTGTTACCTCTAACTTCGCCACGGATATGCGATTTATAACGTTTGAGATTGTCGTCAGCTAGTTTTTTAAATTCTGGTGCTTGGGGATCTTTGGGGTTGAGAGTCGCAAATTGACGCGCTGCTAAAGAAGCTTCGATCCATTTTTTCGCTTCTGCAAGTGCTGCAACTCTGGCTTTAATTAAGTCTGGTTGATTCGGATACAGGGTTGCAGCTCTATCTAATACAGCTAGTGCTTTTTTCTCATCATTGTATTGTTTGAGAATAAGAGCGTATTTGATATGACCAGGGATAAATTCGGGAACTTGTTCAACTAATAGTTGCAGTGGTACTAAAGTTCTAGTTTGCAGCTTTGTTACTATTCCCGCTTCAGCTTCCCGCCAGTATACCTTACCTGCTGGGGAAAGTTGTGCTGGATCGATTATCGCCGCTTTGCGTTGTTGATTCTTTAATTTTGTCGTGAAAGGTGCTTTCGCAAGACGATACATTCTTTCCGCTTCTGGGAGGTTTCCCGCAAGATAAAGCTTATCTCCTTCCATCAGTTTTTGCCGACGAGCGAGTTCTTCGGGAGTAGGTGGGGGTTCTGCTGCCTCAGATGGCTTTTTTTCAGTGGATTCTGGGGTATTTGCGGGTTTTTCTGGTATTGAAGGCTTTTTCTCTTCAGTAACTTCAACCGCAGGTGGTTGTTGTGCGGGAACGGGTAAAATAGGTTGCGTCAGGATAATCAATATTGATGTACCCAATGACAGCAGTAACCAATTCCAGGCTAGCAGTAGAGACTTCCAGCGTCGTTTCATGGTGATGTCAACCTATATCTTCATGCTTCTTTGTTTAAATGTATGAGGATTGGCATCAATATGTATAGCGCGATCGCTATTAGACATAGGATTAGAAATGAATTATGCTTTGTCCATAACCCTTGTAGAGACGCGAAATACGAAGTCTCTACGTTTTTTCTACTCCTATATCTATTCAGCTCCCGGTAGGTGAACTGTGACGAAAAACTCATATTGATGCAAAAATTACGAAGTATCATAATTTTTGCATAGTTTTGTTGGGCTGAGGATTCCCAACTCTTGTAGTGTGTAAACCTCAACTTGGCAAAGTTGCCGTGAAGCGAGAGAATAAAGATACGTCGCCCAAAAGATTTTCTCTGTGAATAACGTCCGTACTGTCTCTGATACAAAGCGAACATTCTATAACCACCACACGCGCCCGATAAATACAATTTATCGTCGAGTGGTGGAAGAATTGATGGTAGAAATGCATTTACTGTCGGTAAATGCTGATTTTAGCTACAATCCTATTTATGCCTTAGGTGTCGTCACTACATTCGACCGCTTCATGCAAGGCTATCTGCCAGAACAAGATAAGGAGTCAATTTTTAATGCCCTCTCTCAGGCTATAGAGGAAGATCCACAACGTTACAAACAAGATGCACATCGTTTGCAAGCTTTAGCGCAAAGCTATGCGTCCAAAGATTTAATTGGGTGGTTAAGCCAAACGACTCACTTAGATCGAGATGCTGATTTGCAAGAACAATTACAAGCGATCGCTAATAATGCTAATTTTAAATATAGCCGTTTGTTTGCGATCGGTTTATTTTCTTTATTAGAACTGTCAGATCCAGAATTAGTCAAAGATGAAAAACAGCGCACTGAAGCACTTAAAACCCTTGCTAGTGGCTTACATTTGTCTGATGACAAACTCACCAAAGATTTGGATCTATACCGTTCTAATCTAGATAAAATGGCTCAAGCACTAATTGTGATGGCAGATATGCTTGCAGCCGATCGCAAAAAACGCGAACAGCGTTTACAGCAATCAACCACTAAGGTTGCTCCCCCATCAACAAACGAATAGTTAAGATTTATTAAGTTAAGAGTGATGAGTTAAGAGTTATTAAGAATTCCTAATTCTCAACTTCCAGCTTTTAATTCCTAACTCTTAACTCCTAACTTTAATATCCCTAATAATTTATAAATCAATAGGTTTTGTTTACGGGGAAATAAGGGAATGGGGAGAAAGAAGAATTATTCTCCCTATCCCCTTCCAACAACCCATCTCACCTTTTAGGAGGAGTGGGAGTTGCTTGCTTTGCGGGCGTTTGGAGGACTGGCACTTGGGGTAAAACTGGAGAAACGCCATTGGGTGCAGGATTGAACCCTTGCCCAGGAAAAGTCTGAATAGGCGCATTTGGGGGTAGATTGAAGTTCGGGTTGCCTTGTGGATTAATGGGAACAACTGGCGCAGTATTTGGTACAGCACCTGGATTAACTGGAAAAGGGGAAATAACAGATGGTGGTGGCGAAAAAGTAGGTTGAACTACAAAAGAGATTTGAGTACCTCCCTGTTGTCTCCATAAATCTACCATCTGCATAACATCGTTATAAGCCGTTGACTTAGTAACTTTCAACGCCAAAATACCATTAGGATTTTGCTTGAGATAGTTCCGCAAATTTTCCGTTAATTGCTCTTTTCTTATCGTTTGTCCATCCAAGGAAGTTTGTCCGATGGCATCGATACCCAAAGTTAATATTTGCCGTTGAGATTGTGGTTGTAAATTTGAAGCATTAGTTACTGGTGTACCTGTGGTAGCTTTAGGTAAATCAACATTAATCGCTTCTTGTCGAGTGAATTGCAAAGCCGCCAAAATAAAAAATGTCAGGATACAAAAAACGACATCAATTAAGGGAATAATTTGAATTTGGACTTCTTCAACTGGAGTATGCAGGTTAACTTTCATCTTGTTTTCATGCCGTACTTGAATTATTAATTATTCCTCTGGATCTGATGAATGTGAATCAGATTCTGGTGGTGGGGGAGGAACTTCCGAAAACTTATTTTTACCTCTTTTGCGGGGTGCAGAGAACTTTTCGGGTGAAGAATCTCGGTCTCGACCGCGCGGCAGCGCTTTTTCTAGTGGATTATCGCTAAAATCAGGCGGGAACTGCCGATAAAGCAATTCCATATCATTTCCCGCTTTGCGAAAAACTTTCACTTGGTTAACAAGAAAACTTTGAAATAAACGGTAAAATACCAAACTAACGATCGCCACAATTAGCCCTGATGCCGTACTAATTAGAGATTCCCCAATACCAGTAGTCACCCCAGCCGTCGATGCGGTTCCCAAATCACCAATGCGAATAGATCGCAAAGCCTGGATCAAACCCAAAACTGTACCCAACAATCCTAATAATGGCGCAAGGGCAATTACAGCTTCTAAAAGTTTTTCCCCTCGTCGCATACCCGCTAATTCATCTTCTGCGCTTGCTTCTAGCGCCAGTCTAAAGATTTCTGTGTCGGTTTTGGGCAGGCTTAAGGGCGCAAAAAGAAAACGTCCTATGGGCTGATTCGTCGCTTGTCTGGCAATATCCCTAGCTGTTACCCAATTTTCACCGGCTGCATCCAACACGCGATCGACTATTTCCTTTTCTTGCGTTAAAATTCTTAACCAGAACCACAAACGCTCAAAAATCACGCTTAAAGCCAGAATCGACAGGGCAAGCAAAGGCCACATCGCCGGTCCACCTTTGTCTATCAAATCTAAAATATCCACTGTTTTCGATTTCCTCCATTTATTTTGTGTCCAACTATCCCAAAGCATTTTAATTTTAGAGATTAATGCACCACAGCCTGTGTTAACTATCACAAGATAGAATTTGGCGTTGCTTGAGAGTAGCGTCTTCACTCACTAATTAGGGCGGTTATTCCCACAGGAAGTTTAGGGCATAATTTGCCAAAATCAAAGTTAAGTGGAGGTCTAAAACATGAACTTTTCAATTCAAGCAGTTTACAATTGGTATCGTAATTTACTTCGCAACCCTAAATACCGCTGGTGGGTTATTTTAGGAACGCTGCTTTATTTTATTAGCCCCTTTGATGTCGTCCCAGATTTCTTTCCCCTTGTGGGAGAACTTGATGATGTTTTCCTTTTAACACTATTAATTACGGAAATGTCCCAAGTAGTGATTGAAGGTTTTAAAGCCCGTAAGGGTGATGTAGATACTACAGCTACCAGTACTGCTGAAACTTCTACTTCTAACTCCGACACTATTGATGTTGATGCTGTCTCTGTCAAGTAAATACTACTTAGAAATAAAACTTAATCAGCCCTCTTTTCCTCTATTCACAATTTACCTTCGTGAGTAGAGGATATTCGTAGTAAGCGATTTATCGCTTAAAAGAAAGCGCTGAAGCGCTTACTACGTATAAAATTATTAATTTGAATTCCTTATGAATAATAGCGATCGCTTAAAAAAGCCCCAAATCATTGGATTGTTACCTGCCGGTGGACACGCAACACGGATTTCACCTTTGCCACTGAGTAAGGAATTATATCCAATTGGCTTTCGGTCTGTAGGTGATGAATCTAACTTACGACCAAAAGTAGTTTGTCACTATCTGCTAGAAAAAATGCAACTCGCAGGAATTGATAAAGCTTATTTTATATTGCGATCGGGTAAATGGGACATTCCCTCTTATTTTGGCGATGGGGAGATGCTTTCCATGAATTTGGGCTACTTAATTATGAATTTGCCTTTCGGTGTCCCCTTCACTTTAGATCAGGCTTATCCGTTTGTTGGTGATGCGTTGGTAGCTTTGGGTTTTCCTGATATTCTCTTTCAGCCGGAAGATGCTTTTAAATTAATTATTACACGCCAACAGACAAGTGATGCCGATGTGGTTTTAGGATTATTCCCCACAGATCAACCGCAAAAAGCTGGTATGGTTGACTTTGATAATACAGGTAGAGTCAGTTCAATTATTGAAAAACCTCCGCAGTCAAATTTGCAATATATGTGGGGTATTGCTGTTTGGAAACCGACTTTTACAGAGTTTTTACATCAATATCTGATTACTCTCAAGGCTAATAGCAACTTATCAGAGTTACCAGAAATACCCATTGGCGATGTAATTCAAGCTGCTATTCAACAAGGCTTTCACGTAGAAGCCGAAGCATTTCCTAATGGTACTTATTTGGATATTGGCACACCTGATGATTTAGTACGGGCAGTGCGCCAATTTACGGGTTGTAATGTTAATGAAAGGAGTTAGCGGGACTGATATGGAAACGATGAAGTTACGAGCGCATATTGGGGCAGATGGTATATTGCAAATCCAAGCGCCCACTGATTTAAAAGATACTTCTGTTGAGGTGGTGGTGGTTGTACAGCCGTTACCCGATGCAGAAGTTGCAATATCCTCAGAACCCCAACCGCGTCATAACGCTTGGGGAAATCCCACTACTAAAAAATCGATAAGTAATGCGATCGCTATTATGGAACAACTACGGCGAGAAGTGTCGTTAGATAAAACCTCAATCCGCTCCATGATTGAAGAGGCGCGAAGATAATAACATGCAGTTTACTTCACAGGACGGACGATCGCAGGTGTATTTTGAGTCTTAGACTGGAAAATGGCATCTATTGCCTGTTGTAAAGTTTCTGCCATGACAATGCGGTTTTGGTAAACTACAATTACCCTGACTAAAGTTGGCAGGCTATTTTGTTCAGCTTCCAAATACAGAGGTTCAACATACAGAAGAGATTGCTCTATTGGAATTACCAACAAATTACCCTGAATCGCTCGCGAACCGGCGCGATTCCATAAAGAAATCTGCTGAGAAATTACCGGATCTTGGTTAATCAAAGCTTCTATTTGTTCCTGTCCATAAATTAGTTGTTGTTTGGGAAACTCATAAAGCAGCAGTTTACCGTATTCTTGTTGATCGGAACGCGCAGCCAACCAAGCAATTAAGTTAGGACGTTGAGTTGGTGTAAGTGGAAGCAGTAAAATAAACTCTTCTGTGGCAGCGGTTGGCAGCTTCATAATTAAATAATAAGGCTGCACTGGACGCGGTTCGCTTCCATAAATTTCGGTGGGTATCTGCCACAAATCTTCACGGTTGTAAAATACCTGTGGATCGGTCATGTGATAAGCTAGCAAACGTTGAGATTGAATGCTGAACAAATCCACCGGATAGCGGATATGGCTTTTGAGAGCATCTGGCATCACATTTAGAGGTTTTAACAGGTTGGGAAAAATAGCCCCTAAAGTGTTGATAATAGGGTCTTGTGCATCGGCAATGTAGAAATTAACAGTGCCATTATAGGCATCGATAACGACTTTTACAGAGTTGCGGATGTAATTAAATTTATTTTTTCCTGGGTCAGAATAGGGATAGCGATCGCTTGTAGTGTAAGCGTCCAAAATCCAGTAAAGATAAGTTTTTTCGCCTATGTTATTAGTTCCACCCCCATCCGCTGCAACTAAATAAGGATCACTATCATAACGTAAAAAAGGAGCTATCGCCCGAACCCTTTCTAAAATATTCCGCCGAAATAGCAACTTCGTTCCAGAGTTAAAATTCCGCGTTAGCAGCATTTGCCAATCTTTTAGATACTCAGCAAACAACAACCGTCGCCATCTAGCACCAATCGCTATTCCACCGCGTCCATCATACACGTTATACACATTTTCGCTGCCGCTGGGATAGTCCAACTCTCGGTTGGCTGTCCCTGTCATTACATAAGTATTAGTATTTTCACCATAATAAATTCGCGGTTTACCAATGGGAATACTTGCCCGAATTGTTTCATTTGATATCTGCAAAGAACCTTTACCGCTATCAACCCCAATATCCTTAACGTAATAATCGGGTAAGCCACCCGAAACTACAGTATTCACCGGACTTAGTGTAAACCCGTAACCGTGAGTATACACTAAGTGTTTGTTTACCCAAGTCTGCGCTTGCTCCGGAACCGCTGTATAATCTAGTTCCCGCGCCGCAATAATCGTCTGTTGCTTCTCCGTCAAAGCTTGAGTATTCAGCTTTCCCCCTGCTCCCCCTTGTCCTCCTGTCCCCCCCTCTCCCTCTCCCCCCCTCTCCCTCTCATAATTCAAGGTGTAACGGTCAATATCAGCACCTGAGAACTTATAATAAGGTCGAATTTGTTGTAATTGGCGATTGGTTTCTAGCAATGGACGTGTATCCCAAAGACGAATATTGCGAATCGTCTGGTTATTTTCTTGCAAAATCCCTGCTGTTAATTCACCTCTAGGGTCAAAGGTTTGCGCTTCAATCTGATTTAAATTAAATGCCTGTCGGGTATGTTCAATTGTGCGCTGAATGTATGGACGTTCGCGGGCAAGTTCATTCGGTTGAACGATGAGGCGTTGAACTGCCGAAGGTAATATTTTACCAGAAATTGCCACCACTATAACGTAAATTCCTAATGCGTAAATCAGTTGACGTGGGTAAGGAACCGATTTGAAGCTAGTTTTTTTCGCTTTGGACAAAACTATTACTCGCAATAGCAGGTAAATTGCGATCGCCAATGCTAGAAAGCTCAACCAGGTATAAATTGGTAATTGTATATTGACATTGGTGTAACTAGCACCGTAGTTTACACTATCAGTAGAATATAAAAGGTGGTAGCGCTGCAAGTAATAATAAAAAGCGATCGCTAACATCACTAAGCTAGTTAAAGCGTTTAAATGCAGTCGCTGGGATACAGAGAAACCTTTAAATCTACCTTCACTCAGACTGTTGTCCGAAAGTAGATAAATTAATGCTACTGATGCTGCGCTATATAAAAGTAGTCCTAACAACCAGGATGCTAACAAGTCCCAAATTGGTAGAGAAAAGACATAAAAACTAATATCTTTGTGAAATAATGGCTCAGTTTGTTGAAAACTAACGTTATGGAAATACTCTAAAAATTTATCCCAGCGTGCAGAAAGCAGAAAACCGAAAAGTAAACTGATAAGTAATGCGATCGCATTTAACCAAAACTGGTAATTACTCAAAATCAAAATTGTTAACCCCAGCAGCAATATCAGTGCTGAGTTTTGAGTGCCGAGTTTTGAGTATAAAGAACTCGGCAAAGATTTTTCTAAAAAATGCCAAAAGTTCAGGGTTTCCTGACAATAGTAAATCAAAATCAATCCCACCAGCGCACTCAGTCCCAATACCACCGGTAGGAGAACATGCAAACTCAGTCTTGGGGGAGTGGGGGAGGGGGGGAGGGGAGGAGGGGGGGAGGGGGAGAAAGAATTGTCTCCCTTGTCTCCCTTGTCCCCCCCGCCCCCCCCCCCCCCCCCCCCCCCCCCCCCCCCCACTCCCCCCCTCCCCGATTGGCTATAGCCAAGTTAAACAGCAAAAAACCTGCTGAAGTGAAAAAAGCGATCGCCCACAATCCTAGTTGCGACAACAAGCGTAACCAAAATACTTGTAAATATCCAACTTCATCAAACCAAAGAATTTCTGCTACTAGTTGTGAGGCTAAATCAAATAACAGCCACAAACCCAGCAGCAGTACAAATACTCCAAAAGTACGTTTCATGTTGCTGATTTTGGATTGACTTCTATCTTAGATTTTCCATCCAAAATCTCAAATTAGCAGGACTTACGCACAGACTACCTATTTCCGTCATTGCTACCCAAGGAAGCAATCTCAAAATCTTGTTTTGTCGAGCAGGAGTGTGTAAGTCCTAATAGACATAGGAGTGGAAATGAACTATGCGTTGCCCCAAACCCTTGATTAGACGTAGCACTGCTACGTCTCTACATTGTTTTTTGGAGATGTTTAATCAATTTAACCAAATTGCTCACCTGGATCTAAATTAAACAACATTTGCAGAGTTTGCATACAACGGCGTCTGGCGTCAACATCTTGTTGAGCGCGTAACTGCACCATCGGGTCATGTAAAATTTTATTAACAATTCCTCGTGTTAGAGCCTCGATGATTTCCTGATGTTTATCGCCGAATTCTGAGCCCAATCGCGATAAAGCTTTTTCTAATTCTTGTTCGCGAATGGTTTCGATTTTATTCCGCAGACAGCTGATAGTTGTGACAGTTTCTAAACTGCGCCACCAAATATCAAAAGCTTCCGCTTCTTCGTCTAATAAACCCTCTGCCTCCTGCGCCATCTTGCGACGGCTTTCGTAGTTTTGCGCCACCACCGCCTTCAAATCATCCACATTGAATGCTTGTACGTTTTCCACCTCATTCACGTCCACATGGACGTTACGAGGCACGGCAATATCAAATACCATTAAAGGCTGGTTCGGCGCTAAAACCATTTCTAATTTAGCGCGGTCAAGTATCGGCTCAGTCGCAGAAGTACTCGTAAATACTAAATCACTCTCGGCAATTATTGGCATCATTGCCGACATTGGATGAATTTGAATATTGTGGTCAGGATACTGCGCCGCTAGTTCTGCGGCACGTTCGATAGAGCGATTTAAAATGCAAATTTTCGCAGCACCTTTCGATATTAAGTGTTGCACAAGTAACCGCGACATTTTGCCAGCACCGAGAATTGTTACTCGACAAGCCGCTAAATTTTGCACCTTCATTTGCGCCAATTCTACGGCTGCCGAACTGATAGAGACTGCCCCAGTACCAATACTAGTTTCAGTCCGAACCCGCTTGCCAGCTGTCAGGGTTTGTTTAAATAATCGATTCAAAATGGTTTTAATACCGTTGTATTGCTGTCCTAGTTTGTGAGCATGTTTCACCTGAGCCAGAATTTGACCTTCTCCCAGCACCAAACTATCTAAACCTGCTGACACCCGCATCAGATGCATTACCGCATCTTGGTGCAGCAACATAAACAGGTGTTGTCGGAGAGATGTAACAGGCAACTTGCTGTATTCAGAAAGAAACTGAGTAACTTCTCGGATACCCTGTTCAGTTTCTGGAGTCACGATGTAAATTTCTAGGCGGTTACAAGTGCTGAGAATAGCGACTTCTTGAATATGAGGATAGCTAGCTAAGTGAGCGATCGCACTTTCAGCTTGTGCTTCTAGAATACTCAGCTTTTCCCGGACTTCTACTGGGGCTGTCTTATGGCTTAACCCCACCACTGCGATATGCATATGTTAAATCGTAATTGCTAAATGGGGAATTGGGGGAAAGGGCAATGGGCAATGGGCAATGGGCAATGGGTAATTGAAGAGGGCAAAAGGACTCATGCCCCATGCCCCATGCCCAATGCCCCATGCCCCATTATCTAGTGCAGTTGCACAATCTTAGGCTCGCCAGACATGTGAATCGTATCCACAAAACGAACACTTTTTGACTGGCTGGAAATAACTAAGCTTTGAGTTCTTGTCCCACCGCTGAAGAAGCGTACACCTTGCATTAAGTTACCGCTTGTGATACCGCAGGCAGCGAATAGCACAGTGTTACCAGATGCCAATTCATGAGCATCGTAGACCTTATCGACATCAGTGATATTCATAGAATTCATCCGCTCGATGTTGGCTTGTTTGCTTTCACCAATCAAACCAGTTTTCACCACTGCTGGATCGTAGATCAATTGACCTTGAAAGTGTCCGCCCATAGCACGCATTGCAGCAGCGGAAATTACACCTTCAGGAGCCGCACCAATACCCATCAGACAATGAATGTTAGTGCCGGCAAAACCACAGGATACGGCTGCACCGACATCACCATCGGAAATTAGTTGCACTCTCGCGCCGGCTTCGCGGATTTCTTTAATCAAATCGTTATGGCGTTCGCGCTTCATCACTACTACCACAAGTTCCTCAATAGAGCGCTCCAAACACTCCGCGAGAATCTTGAGGTTTTCCGTTGCTGACTTGTCGATGTCTACTTTCCCCTTGGCAGCTGGAGGTGCCGCTAGTTTCTTCATGTAGAAATCAGGTGCAGCAAATAATCCACCTTTTTCGGAAATTGCCAACACAGCCATCGATCCTGGTTGTCCGTATGCTACCAGGTTTGTACCTTCGCAAGGGTCAACGGCGATATCAATTTCCACTAATTCATCTGGGTTACAGAAGTCTTTAGCATCTTCACGAGAACAGATACCTACTTCTTCGCCGATGTACAGCATAGGGGCATTATCGCGTTCGCCTTCGCCGATAACAATGCGACCACGCATGTGAATCTTGTTCATTCGTTCCCGCATGGCTTCTACAGCCACTTGGTCTGCGATGTCTTTTTCGCCCTTGCCCATCCAACGTGCGGAGGCGATCGCCGCTTGTTCAACAACCTCAATAATCTCTAAACCAAGTGTATTTTCCACAAACTCTGCCCTCTAAATTGCTTGACTTACCGTAGTTTTATCAATGATTTCAGTTTTCAAGTCTACCAAAGGGCGGATACACCTGGAAAATAGTATTGACTTGCTTCTGTGTTAAGTTTTGCTGCTAACTATTTTTATACTTGTAATAATTGACACTTACGATTACTTGTCTTTTGAGTGTTAATGACATCAACAGTACTCATTAACCCAACTTATATTACCAAGTATTTTTGTGAAATCGAAAGCCGCATTATAAATACAATCATCTTCACCCAGCAGAAACTTACAAAGGACATAACATGAAATCACGAATGTTTATATTAAGTATAGTGAGAGCGAAAACTCTCTTGATTTACTGATAATCTTATCAGTAATGAATTTTTAAATCATAAAGTCTTTTTGATCAAGGGGTAGAAACGCCGTGGGTTTAAAACTTGAAACAGTCGTCCCTTGGGGACGTTCGATGGCGGAATATGTCAGAATGTTTCACCTGAAAGGTTCTGACTTCAACTTAAAAATTATTGATTGTGCTGGAGGTCCAGCCAGCTTCAACGCTCAAATGAATAGTCAAGGATATCAAGTAGTTTCTTGCGATCCAATTTATGAGTTCTCCTCAAGCGAGATTGCCAAACGCATTCAACAGACCTATTCGTTGATTATGAATGGGATTGAGAACAATCAACACAACTACCTTTGGATAGAAATTGAATCTCCCGCAAAGTTAGGGGAGATTCGCATGGCAGCAATGCATCAATTTTTAGAAGATTTTCCTTTAGGGTTGGAGGAAAAACGTTATTTAACCGATGGTTTGCCAGTGCTACCATTTCCGGCAAATCAGTTTGATTTAGCCTTGTGTTCTCATTTTTTGTTTACCTATTCTGACCACTTTTCCGCAGAATTTCATATAGAAGCGATCGCTGAAATGTGCCGAGTCGCAAAAGAAGCCAGAATTTTTCCCCTATTAAACATCTCCGGAGAACCCTCTCCCCTACTTCATCCAGTACTGAGCGAATTACAAAAGCAGGGATATGTAGTTGAAATCAAGCAAGTACCATATGAATTTCAACGTAGTGGAAATCTACTTTTGCGCGTTTGTCAAGCAAAACGCGATTAATAATTTAGCAATTGGCTTTTTCTGCAACATTTTTTCACTCTTCTAATAGCTATCCTAGAAAAAAATTACCAAAATCCATAAAATCAAAATATGCTCAACTTTCTCAACCCCCTTTTAGGTCGGCACCCAGAACGAGTTAAGGCAAACGTGGAAATTTACACTTGGCAAACTTGCCCTTATTGCATCCGTGCCAAGACGCTACTTTGGTGGAAAGGTGTCAACTTCACCGAATACAAAATCGACGGTGACGAAGCAGCTAGAACAAAAATGGCTGACCGTGCCAACGGACGCCGTAGCGTACCCCAGATTTTTATCAATAATCAACACATTGGCGGCTGTGATGACATTTATCAGCTAGATACCCAAGCTGAACTTGACTCTCTTCTAGGGACTGGTAACTAGGGATTACGGACTAGTACAAGTCGGCGTAAATAAACTACCCATTCTCAATCGCTAAAAAGCTTACTCCATATTACTTTTGACTTTTGAATGAGTGACTTTTGACTTCCGCGTTCGCGAAGCGTCTCTGAAAGAGAAGCGGTACTAGTCCCCAGTGCCTTCCGATAAGAATATGTTAACTGAGTACTCAGAATATCTTATACATAGACAATGGATGAATCATGCCCTAGAATTTTCTCAAGCAGCAGGTAATGCAGGAGAAGTTCCCGTAGGTGCTGTTATAATTGATTCATTTGGCAATTTTATTGCGGGGGGTGAAAATCGAAAAGAACGCGACAAAGACCCTACATCTCATGCAGAAATTATCGCCATTAGGTCAGCTGCAAAAATCTTGCAAAGCTGGCGTCTCAACCAATGCACTCTCTACGTAACTTTAGAACCTTGCCCCATGTGTGCCGGTGCTATTGTGCAAGCACGTTTAGGGCTTCTTGTCTATAGCGTGGACGATCCAAAAACTGGCTCAATTCGTACCGTCGCCAATATACCCGATAGCGCCGCTTCTAATCACCGCTTGCGTGTAATCGCAGGAGTTGAAGAGTCTAAGAGTCGTCAACAGTTGCAAACCTGGTTTGAAGTGCGCCGAAGTAGCAAAATCTAACGGACAGAGGTAAAACTGTCCGGTAGGTGCAACACAAATTAAAAAAGAAAATCTACGGTGTATCTAACATAGCTTTGATGACAATTGATCCGACAAACAGCAGCCACCGTGATGATGGAACTTCGCACTTCCGCTAATATTTGCCAGAAAACATCTGCCAATTCACAAACAATTGCTAAATTGGCTCCTACGACCTCTCAAGTTTCTCCTTGGTTAGCTCCCTTGGTGTATGTGTTAGGGCGTCATTTCCTTTTACCGTTCTTCTTTCGCCAAATCAGGATCATCGGCGAAGAACATATCCCCACCACGGGTCCAATAATCCTTGCTCCCACCCATCGAGCGCGTTGGGATGCATTGCTAGTACCCTACGCTGGTAGTTGCTGTGCCGCAGGTCGAGATTTGCGTTTTATGGTAACAATCAGTGAATGTCAAGGGTTTCAGGGCTGGTTTGTCAGACGCTTGGGGGGGTTTCCCGTAGATCCTAAACGCCCGTCAATTAGCACCTTGCGGCACGGTGTTGAACTACTCCAGCAAGGAAAAACCCTGGTTATTTTTCCCGAAGGTGGGATTTATCGTGATGGTGAAGTTCACCCGTTAAAGCCAGGAATTGGACGTTTGGCTTTGAGTGCTGAATCTAGTCACCCAGGATTAGGAGTGAAAATTGTCCCGATCAATATTAATTACAGCCAACCTTATCCGAGCTGGGGTACGGATGTTAGCATCCACATTGGTTCTCCGCTAGCAGTAGCAGATTACACTCATGGTTGTGTGAAACAAGATGCTAAACGCCTGACAGCTGATTTAGCAAAGATGCTGCAACAATTAAGCCATCAGGAATCAGAGATGATTAATCACAGATTTGCTGAAGTTCCTAATTCTTAGTCATGGGTTTTGAATTCGGGAATTGTACATGGGGCATTGGGCATTGAGCATGGGGTAGAAATTCCTCCTTGTCCCCCTTGTCCCCCTTGTCTCCTTGTCTCCCCCAGCCCCCTGTACGGTGGCGTGCGGGAACTCGATTACACCAATATTTAGTCTCAAACAAAGAAACTTAGTATTTAGCTTTGCTTTTATCAGAGACCAAAACAGAGTTAAGATACCCGAAGTTTCCATACTTATTGTGTGTAATTGTCGCGCCAATTTATAAGAATGAACTTTACTGCAATTCCCTTAATTCGCTTCAGTTGCTTATCATTGCTAGCAGCCCTCAGCTTGCTATCACCTGTCAATGCTCAGGTAATCAAGTTACCAAGCAATCCCAATCAAGCACAGCCCATTGATCCCGATGACCCGAACAACCTCCGTCCCACTGCACCAAATGGTACTCTTTTAAGCATTGAGGGCGGCAAGCGTCTGATGAGTGAGGCAAGTAGTGCAGTTAGTTCTCAAAACTATGCTACTGCCGCTAAGAAACTCCAGGAAGCACGTCAGGTTTTTAACCAGCTATCTAATTTTTATCAAGATTTGAATTCTAGCTTTTCGGGAATTGATAACAGAATTTCTGATTCCCTGCGAAAAAAAGCGCTCGAAACTGCTCAAATGCGAGATGAATCCACCTATCAGCTAGCGCTGGTACATCGGGCGCAAAATCAGCCAGAATTAGCTGTGCCTTTGCTGGTTCAGATTATTCGCTCTCAAAACCCAACGCGGGACTTAGGTAAGAAGGCTTACCAGCAGTTATTAGAGTTAGGTTTTGTGGATTCTCCTTATCCTCGCACTGGTAGTAGTTCACCCTCCCCCTCCCCCCGCACTGGTAATAGTTCTTCTTCTCCCAAAAAATAAAAACTCTTTTTTCGTTGATTATTCTTTTCTCCTCCTCGCTCCCTCCTGAACCCCCAATGCTAGGATGGGGTTATGTGCCATGACATGGCGTTATCAAAAAGTGTGCGATCGCTTTGGGCGTGTGCTAACCACTGCTAAAATCTTATGTTGGCAAAGGTAAGCGGCACGTATTTGTTGTTAATAATAGAAACAGAAGTTTTTCAGGAATGGCGATGATTAGTCCGCAGCAAGTTGAGGCAATGATCAAGGCGGAACTGCCAGATGCCCAAGTTCAGGTGCAAGATTTGACCGGTGGCGGCGACCACTATCAAGTTACTGTAGTTTCATCGCAGTTTGCAGGCAAGAGACTGGTGCAACAACATCAGTTAATTTATGCTGCTTTACACCAAGCTATGTCAAATGATTCAATTCATGCTTTAGCACTCAAAACGTATACTCCTGAGGCTTGGCAGACAACAGCCGCTTCGTAAATTAGGTAGAGACGTTCCGGCGGAACGTCTGTAGGTTCCGGCGGAACGTCTGTAGGTTCCGGCGGAACGTCTGTAGGTTCCGGCGGAACGTCTGTAGGTTCCGGCGGAACGTCTGTAGGTTCCGGCGGAACGTCTGTAGGTTCCGGCGAAACGTCTGTAGGTTCCGGCGGAACGTCTGTACGGGAGCGCAGAACGTCTGTACGGGAGTTATGAGTTGAAGAAGATTTTTAATTTGTAACTGCTAACTCTAGAAACGTTACCCCGGAACTTTCTCTACCTAAATCTTAATTCTTCACTCTTGAAACCATAATAGGAAACCCAAAGAACATGACACCAGAAGTTAAAGACAAAATTGACAACTTGGTAACGAAAAACAAGATTATGGTTTTCATGAAGGGTAACAAGTTGATGCCCCAGTGCGGATTTTCCAACAATGTTGTGCAAATTCTCAATACTTTGGGAGTTCCCTTTGAGACTCTTGACATTCTTGATGACCCAGAAATCCGTCAGGGAATTAAAGAATATTCCAATTGGCCCACAATTCCCCAAGTCTATGTTAATGGTCAATTCGTCGGCGGTTCTGATGTTTTGATTGAACTGTACAATAATGGCGAATTGCAGGAAATAGTAGAAGTTGCTTTAGCTTCGTAAAGCAAACCGTCTTTGGTGATTTGATGCTGTAATACCAATTCTATGTGAGGCTGCACATAACGCCCTCAGGCTGGAAGCCGCTGGCTCAACGAACGAAGCCCACCTGCGTGGGCTAATTTAGGCGCATCTTCATAGAGAAATGGTATAAGCCCTTCCTTCAATGTTTGTCTAATAGACATACATCTCCAGGAAAGAGCTAGAGACGTAGCAGTGCTACGTCTCTACAATGGTTTCGGGTAACGTATAGTTAATTTTCAATCCTATGTCTGATGAATTAACGGTGCTTAGGCATAGCGATCGCATTTGTTGTAAAATTCCTTCAACTTTGTTTGGGCTAACCACACAAAATTGAAGGAATATTTTTTATAAATAAATACAATTTGTGTCATCCAGACCAATATTGTCCATTGACCAATGCTGATAATATGTTATAATCATCAGCGTTGATTAATGGTTACTAGCGATTCACTCTAAAAGGGCATTAGTAGTAATCGTGCTGTCGTTCTGTCTCTGGCTCTAGTTGGGTCATGACAAAGTTTGAACCATCGTACAAGTAGCGGCTGGCTTCCTCTTCTAAACGATGAATCAAATAAGGTTCAATAGTGTTACTATGTCGCAGGGCGGCTAGATATCCATCCAAATACATCCGCATATCATCCGTCCGATAACCGCGATTCCATAGCTCGACGAAGGCGTCCGTAAGTCTTTGGTAGTAGCGAATGGTTTGTGTGTCTTGGAGCATAACAGAGGATAGAAATCTCTTTGGAATCAGAATTGTAAATGATTCACATGGAAATGTGAAGTCATAATTTCAGGTTGCCATCAAATTAGAGATAATAACTCTACTTTGGGGATCACTACCTATTGGCTACAGTCTAACTAGATCCTATTCCAGAAGAAGGATAAAAGGAATTGCTAGTAAGATATTCTTATGATTTTCTCTCAAAGTAGCTGAAATGGATTGAGGGGTGTAAGCATTTATTTCATCTACCAAATGGAATACTTTTTCATATTTCTCCTCAAAGATAGCTTTGTTTACTTATAAGGGGAAAGGGGAAAGGGGAAAATAATCTTGTTGGGGGATTGCGATCCCCATCAATTAAAGACCACTTAAAAAGTGGGGGTAAAGCGGTGCATGGGAAGGAATAAAGGGAAATAAAATGGATGGGTGTTTTTTCCTTTACCCTTTTCTCCTTTACCCTTTCCCCCTCCGCAGAAGGTAAGGATTAGCTTATTTGGTCAGATTTTGTTTGTCAATAGCAACGAGGATCAAAGCAAGATGTTTAACTTAGGATATTTTACTTTCCCGGAATTCTAACAAAAATTTAAGAAGATTACCAATTCACCTTTGCGAAGGCATAAATTACCTACTTATTGGCTTTTTTATTAGAAAAATTTATGCTAATCGCAATGGAGGTAACAAGGGCTACAAAACCTTAGACATTGGCTTTGTTACTTTGAAAGTCATCGACGCTAAGGGGTATTGCCACCGTGGGATCGGTTTGTATTGAAATCATTGAGGGAAATCCCCATCTGAGGTCGTTGCTGGGTTGGCACTTGCAACAACTAGAGTATCGCGTGCATCAAGCCGCCAGCATTTATCAAGCAAGGGAAGTTTTTATCAGCCAACAACCAACACTAATTATTCTTGATGCTGATTTGCCTGATGGCGATGGCATTGAGTTTTGCCGTTGGTTGCATCGTCAGCAACAACCTTTAATTTTAATGCTATCTGCCCGGACTAATGAAGCTGATATCGTCGCTGGTTTGAAAGCTGGGGCTGATGATTATCTCAGCAAACCTTTTGGGATGCAAGAGTTTCTAGCGCGGGTAGAGGCACTAATTCGCCGCAGACGCACACCTGTAGCGCCAGCTTATCTCGATTATGGCTCGATCCAAATTGATTTAGTGCAGCGTCGCGTCCGCTTTCAAGGAGAATTTATCGATTTAACACCGCAAGAGTTTAGTTTACTCTATGTTTTGGCGCAAGCAGGCGGAGTGCCTCTAAGTAGGACAGAATTGCTACGTCGCGCTTGGCCAGATGCCATTGACAACCCACGTACTATTGACACTCACGTTTTATCACTACGGAAAAAAGTTGAACTCGATCCTCGACAACCCAGTTTGATTCAAACTATCCGCAATGTCGGATATCGCTTTAACATAGAAATTATAAATGCCAACCTGCCACAATCACAAGCAAAGTTAGCGAAAGAGAGATTTACTAATCAACGTTCAACTCTTAGCAGTCAAATTTCGGAAGGGGAGGTGGTTACTGGGTAGTGGGGAAAGGGGAAAGGATTATTACCAATGCCCAATGCCCAATGCCCAATGCCCAACAACCAACAATTAACTCCATTCTTCATCTAGTTGAGTTTGTGCTTGTGTCAAGGAAGAGCGTAAGTTAACCCAGTCTACCTCCAGGGATTTTTGATTTGCTAACAAGCGACCTTGCTGTAGGTGTAATAAGCGGGTACAAGACATCTGAGCTAGCTCTAATTGGTGATTTACCATGATAATGGTGGTTTGATGACTTTGAGTTAACTCTTTTAAGACTTGCATCAGATATTGTGCCGTGCCAATGTCTAGAAAAGATGTTGGCTCGTCTAATAATAAAATTTCCGGTTGTATTATTAAAGCACGAGCGATCGCTATTAATTGTCTTTGTCCTGCCGAAAGTTGCACCTCAGTCCTTCCTAACCAATCATTGGGAATGTGCAGTTGTTCTATCCAGTAACTTACGCGTTCCCCAATTGTCTGTTTGGCTAAACCACGCAAAACTAACGGGTAAGCTAACGCTTCTGTCACTGTCATTCCCAATAATTTGGATTCTTGCGCTACGAGTGTCACATTAGCGCGTAACTCTAAGATGGGAATTTGCCGATATTCCTGATTTTCTAGATAGATTTTACCACTACTCGGTTCATCAAGACGGTTTATCAGACGTAATAAGGAAGTTTTGCCAGCACCAGTCAGCCCGATAATAGCGATAAATTCGCCCTTCGTAACCTCAAAGGAAATATCTTGTAATATAGGATATCCTTGTTGGTTGCTTTTCAGGGTTTTCAATTTGGCAAATAGATTTACTTGCTCTAGTTTTAGTTTGAGATTATCCAAGCGCAAATTCGGTAAGTATTAATTTCTTTTATCTCACGCACTCGCCAGATAAAATTTGAAATCCTATTTTCAGGTTAGTCCGCCCAGGCGGACTTTGTTTGTGTAGCCGCGATTTTAATCGTCAGGGCTTCTTTAATTTAAGCTACTCAATGTTAAGGCTGTGGTGATAGTCCAAGCGTCAACTAATAATAACAAGACTGTAAATATTAGTAAGGTTAAATACATCCAGGGTTGCGCTAAAGGATAGACATCTGTGGTGTCAATGCCTGTTTTGGCTTGAACTTGCCTTACTAGTTGGGCAAATCCTGCCACACGCATCGGTAATAAATAAGCTTTGCCGTCTTGACTGAGGAAGTAATAAACTAGACCTCCTTGCCCTGTGGTACGGGGTTTTAATTCTTTAACTTCCGACCAAGATAAAGACCAACCTTTACGAAAGAAGCGCTTAACCCAAACGGGGTAAGTAACTTGAATTCCTTGGTCGTCTAAAATTACTCTTTCGGTTAATACTGCATACAAAGCAACAAAACCGATGCTGATTCCTACCCACAAGAATGCTGGTGGTATGGGTGAGGCTGTTGCCTTGGATAAAAAAGGTAATGGTGCTGTGAGGGCTATATAGAGGCTTAAAAGGGTGATGCGGATTAAGGGAGAAAGGGGAAAAATAAAAGTTGAGGTATCAGTTGATGCTGTCACGGCTGAAATAGCGATCGCTTGTTTTAATTACATATTAACGAAACTATTAAACCAGAAAGTCAAATCGATTACGGTAAATACTTTTGAACTACAATCCAACCGGTTATTGATACCCAAGCAAAACCGATAAATAAAATAATATTCGTCCCGATGTGTAAAGGTCTAGCCCAGGATTTTCTAGCTTTAATTTGGGTTGCACTAAAAGCAGATACTAAAACTAAGGCTACGACTATCAAACCGGCTAATAAGTGTGACGAGTGTCCTAAAGAACCGAAATGACCGTAAGTGCCAACAATACCGATCGCCAATAGTAACATGACTAAACTTACCATGCAGCAACCGATAAGAAAGTGGAGATCGCGCACTTTTTGATTTTCCCCCCCAAACGCCGGTATAAAAGACAGACGCCGAGAAGTTCTCACCTGAAACATTAAAATTCCAGTTACCGCAAGCAACAAATAAGCCAACAGCGACAAACCCATTGACCAAGCTGCTATTTTCCACAACCAAACAAAAGAAGGCAGATCCATAATAAGGATTGTAGGTGAAAGTGGGGTATTGGGCATGGGGCATTGGGCATGGAAAAATTTTTATTTATTCGTGCATCAAAAATCGAGCGTCTTTAATTCCGATATTGATACCATGTCCGTTTAATTGACATTAATAAAAAAATCCTAAATCCATGTAGAGACGTAGCAATGCTACGTCTCTACATCTTTTCCACGCCTATGAATAATAAACAGAAGAGGGCTGCTGAGTCCAGCAACCCTCTTTATTGAGCAAAATTGTTTTTTTTAATCAACAGATACTAAACCAGCCATTTGAAAGGATTGTGTTGTATCCCCGATTTTTGTATTAATTGTCTGGATCAACTTTTTTTTATTTATTGGATCTATTGCTGTTTCTGAGTCTATACCAAACTCATTAGTACTAGGTTCATCTAAGGCGAGGCGATCGCACGGAATTGTATCTGATAAAATTGCACTTGCCATCATCCCCGTATGAATCTCTAGATGAGCAACCCTTGGTGCTTCAAAGACTAATCGTTGTCCGGGAAAAACCACCCGTTCAAAGTACCAGTTGGGAATATCTGAAATGCGAACCACCTGTATTTTGCTCGTGGCATTAACGTAGCAGCAGAGAATTTTCCCTGATTGCTCTGGTGGTAAAGAATCTAATATTTGAGCCATAACTGCTAAAGAGCTTTACGCCACAATTTTATATTACACCAGCAAAGCTAACACCGGCTGATCCCCATATGCTGTAACTCCGAATACCAACTGAGCTTTTCCTGATAATTTCTCTCATAAGTTCTGTCAACTATATGAAAAAATTGTTAAGATTTTTGCCTTTTGGAAAATTGTAGATTAAGGATCAATCTTTTGAAAATTTTGCTCTTTGGTGAAGCATCTATCACTTTCGGAATATAAGTAATGACCACCAATACAGGCAATCCCCTGATTTTTCCTATACTGGTGGATAGAATTTTTTGAATTCACTTAGATCGCGACTAATAGATGCAGGCGATCGCTTAATAGATAAACTGGGTGTTATCGTAAAGTTATATAGAAATTGCTTTCATAAAACCTATCGATAAAAACGAATATCTGTGAGTCCAAAATCCTACATTTATTGCTACAGATGCTACATCGGTCTTTATTGATATCAATCATCGACTTAAATGTCAAGCACGATGGGTGATAAAAAACATAAACCACAACAAACACACTTGAAACTCAAATATTTCTCTCTCTTGGACGCTGAGGAATGGCAAAATGGAAGTTAAAACACCGATGATGGAAAACCGAATTCTCTACGTTCGCCTTCCTTGTAACCCTATTTTTCCCATTGGGGTAGTTTATCTTTGCGATCACGTTCACAAACTATTTCCCAATATCGAACAGCGGATTTTCGATTTGGGATGTATACCACCTCTAGACTATTACTCCGCCCTTGATACGTGTATTGATGAATTTAAACCGACACTGCTAGTATTTTCTTGGCGGGATATCCAAATTTACGCCCCAGTCGGTGGACGTGGTGGAAATCCACTACAAAACGCCTTTGAATTTTACTACGCCAAGAACCCTTTGATCAAATTACGCGGCGCATTCGGCGGTGGGCGAATCTTCATCGCCTATTATGTAGAATTGTGGCGAAATTTGGGACTAATCAAACGCGGTTTAAAACGCGCTCAAAAATACAATTCCCAAGCGCGTGCAATTGCTGGTGGTGGTGCAGTTAGCGTCTTTTACGAACAGTTGGGTAAAAGCTTGCCTAAACAGACAATTATATCTGTAGGTGAAGGCGAAACTCTCCTAGAAAAACTTTTAAGTGGTAGAAGTTTCCAGGATGAACGCTGTTATGTAGTAGGAGAAAGTCAACCACGCGATCGCCTAATTCACGAACAACCCACCCCATTAGAAAAAACCGCCTGTAACTACGATTATATAGAAAGCATCTGGTCTGACTTCAACTTCTACCTGCAAGAAGAAGACTTCTACATAGGCGTCCAAACCAAGCGCGGATGTCCTCACAACTGCTGCTATTGCGTCTACACTGTCGTTGAGGGCAAACAAGTACGCATCAACCCAGCAGATGAAGTTGTCGCCGAAATGCGTCAATTATACGATCGCGGCATTCGCAATTTCTGGTTTACCGATGCCCAATTTATCCCAGCGCGGAAATTTATCGATGATGCTGTAGAACTTTTACAGAAAATCGTCGATTCTGGCATGACAGATATTCATTGGGCAGCATACATCAGAGCAGACAACCTGACACCAGAGTTGTGTGAATTGATGGCAAAAACCGGGATGAACTACTTTGAAATCGGTATCACCAGTGGTTCTCAAGAACTTGTGCGGAAAATGCGGATGGGGTATAATCTCCGAACAGTCTTACAAAATTGCCGCGACTTAAAAGCAGCTGGTTTCAATGACTTAGTTTCCGTCAATTACTCGTTTAACGTTATTGACGAACGTCTTGAAACCATTCGCCAAACCATCGCATACCACCGCGAATTAGAACGCATTTTCGGCGCTGATAAAGTCGAACCTGCTATTTTCTTCATTGGATTGCAACCCCATACCCACCTAGAAGAATATGCTTTCAAAGAAGGCATCCTCAAACCAGGATACGATCCAATGAGCTTGATGCCGTGGACAGCAAAAAAACTTCTTTGGAACCCCGAACCTCTCGGTTCGTTTTTTGGAGAAGTCTGTTTGCAAGCTTGGCAACAAAACCCCAACGACTTCGGACGCGAAGTTATGAAAATCTTAGAAGAGAAACTCGGTTGTGCTGAGTTAGAAGAAGCACTTTCAGCGCCAATAGAAACGAAAGATAAGCAACTAGCGGGGGTATTATAAAATACAAGGGGGACAAGGGGGACAAGGGGGACAAGGAAAAACTTCACCCTTGTCTCCCCCCTCCTCCTTGTCTTACCCCCACTCCCCCACTCTCCCCGTCCCCCATCTCCCCCCTCCCATGTTAGAAGGCTCAATACTCCAACAATTAGAAACTACTCATCGTCACAGCACCAGACCAATTCGCTTTGGGGTGTATTATAAAAATACGCTGGTATCACTGTGCCATGCCCTAGAAGACCACATCTTAGACGATGACACTAAACCTTTAGTAATCACAGCGTTCCAACAGGGGAAATGGTATTTGCAAGAAGCTGATCGCTATGCAGATATTGCTAAAAAATCCCGCCAAATCGTCATCATGGCTGCCCCAGATGGAGGTTTTGCCGAGCATCCCACAAGCCTTCTGGACAATGTAGACTTAGTAGCCTTAGATACTAGCGATCCAGTTGCTCAAGAGTGGCACTTGATTATTCTCTCTCCTAGCTACACAGCAATGGTACTTTGTCAAGAGCTATCGGAAGGGGATTATGGCACGGCAGGAATTCCGTCATCCGACGAGGAGCGTAAATTTTATGGGTTGTGGACATTTGAGCCAGAATTAGTCCATCAAACAGCAGAAATAGCGATCGCCCACATTGAACCATACAATTTAGAATTAGCAAACAAACTCAAAGCACATAAACAGACAATTCAGCCAAGCCTTGCCACAGCAGAAAACTTGAGTGCAGTAGTCTCCCGTGTGGTAGACTATCTTCAGACTGGGCAAGAGAACTTATCTACACCCACACTGCCACATCAACAAATTTTGGATCGCAACTTGGTTTCCAACGAAATCCAAGCATTTTTGCGGATGGCGCAACTGATGGATATGGCTGATGTCAAAAATCCAATGGCAGCAGCAGAAGTGGTAGTGCTTTGTGAAGCGATCGCTCAAGTATTGGATCTTCCCGCATGGCAAGTTAAAAGATTACGCCTTGCTGCTTTACTCCATCGCATAGATCCATTACAAAAAACAGAAAGCATTCTCGAACCCGGTACATCTACAAATTACGACGAAGATGCTCCTAGCAGTCGCTTAACTTGTCCTTTAGTACCAGGAGCGCAGGTATTGCGAACCATGCCGCGACTGCGAGCAGTAGCACAAATTATAACTCATCAAACCGAATGGTGGGATGGTACAGGTGAACCAGCCAGCTTATCTGGCGATGAAATTCCCTTAGAATCGCGAATTTTGGCGTTTGTAGCAGAGTTTCAGTGGCGTGTCAATGAGAAGCAAGCATCTCAATTGAGTCGCGAAGAGATATTTGCTCAAGCTTTAGAAGAGTGCAGACAGTTACAATCGACGCGCTTTGATCCTAAACTAATAGATACCCTAGCTTTGTTAGTTATGGGCTTGCAACAAGGAATCGAATTACCTCTGATGACACCCAAAGTCAGCGCTGGTATGTGGCTACTTGATGCGAGGCTAGATAGCGATACTAAAACCGCCATTATGAAAAATGAATATTGAAGCATTGCGATCGGGAAAACTTAAACAGCTTCCAGGGGCAGATTTAGAAGACGAGGAACTGACTAGATTAGATTTAAGCCGCATCAATCTGGCTGGAGCCAATCTTGTCGGTACAAATTTGACTAATTCTAAACTCGAAGGTGGGCATTTACAAGGAGCTAACTTAATGGGAGCCATCCTCGTGGAAACTGACTTGCGGGCAAACTTGATGGGAGCAAATTTGATGCAGGCAGATTTGACAGGTGCTGACTTGCGTGGTAGCAACTTGCGCGGTGCTAATTTGATGGGAGCTACACTTAGCGATGTTTCTTTAGCGGGTGCTTTTTTAAGCGGCAGCAATTTGATGAATGTCAACTTGCAAGGTGTTGATTTGCGTGGTGCTGATTTGCGCGGTGCGAACCTCACCGGTGCAAATCTTAAAGGTGCAGACTTGAGTCGCGCAGATTTACAAGGTGCGTTGTTGAGTGAAGCAAATCTAGAAGAAGCTGACTTACGCTCTGCAAATTTAGCGGGAGCGAATTTGACAGGGGCAAACTTGCTGTGTGCTGAGTTACACGGTGCGAATTTAAGCGGAGTTAACTGGGATAGAGCTTGTTTGGTGGGAACAGTGGTTGAGAAGAGTTATTGAAGGCTCGAAGAGGTGCATTAGGCTTGAATGTTAGAATTTTCATGATTGTGAAGTAGGAAAAAAGTTGTGACTCTACAGGAAGTTCTCAACCTAGCAAAGCAGCTTTCAGTGGTGGACAAAGTGCGCTAATTTGTGCAAATTGCTCCTGATATAGAACACGAGTTAATGGATAATCAGCCACAAGAGCGTAAATCTTTGTGGGGTTTATGTAGTGATTTGGGGCAAGCACCTTCCGCATCTGAAATTGATGCAATTCGCACTGAAGAATGGGCTAACTTCCCAAGGGATGACATTTAATGCTGCGCGCTGTAGTGGATACCCACGCAATAATATGGTATATTTTTGGCGATCGCCGGCTTTCAATAACTGCTCAAAATGCGTAGAAGCTCTGCTTCTTGTCGTCAGACATCGCTCAGATAGCATCTGATGGCAATCAAGTCGCTTTCTCCTCCATTAGCTTGGCAGAGATTGTCTACTTGAGTGAAAAAGGACGAATTTCAGCACTGACGCTTGAACGACTGCTTGCAGCTGTTGACACAACCGATGCTGTTTTGGTTGAAGTTCCATTTAATCGTGATGTAGCTAATGCTTTACGCTTAGTTAATCGCACAGAAGTTCCAGACATAAGCGATCGCATTATCGCCGCTACAGCCTTACATTTGGGAGTGCCAGTAATTAGTCGGGACAGTAAAATTCAACTATCCAGCGTTAATACTATTTGGTAAGCATAATCCTAAATCAAAGCGCTTCGCAGTCGTTGTTCTAAAGAAACCAAATCTACCCCAAGATTTTCTAGAACTCTGACCCCGGCGCCTCCTCCTTCTTTAAGAATTCCTAACAGCAAATGCTCTGTACCAATGTAGTTAACATTAAGTTGTTGTGACTGTTCTACCGAGAGTTTTAACACTTGCTTTGCCCTTGGTGTATAAGGAATATCTAAAGGTGTATTACCTTTACCTCTAGCGATAATTTTTTCTACTTCTATTTGAGCATTTTCTAAGTTTACCCCCACTGAGGTAAGAAACTGTGCGGCAAAACCGCTACCTTCGCCAACTAATCCGAGTAAAATTTGTTCTGTACCGATATATTGATGTCCCAAACGTCTCGATTCACCTTGGGCGATATTGATGGCTATAATTGCTTTTTGGGTGAATCTTTCATAACCTTTGAGGTGGAATCTACCCGACATAAACCCATAAAGCTGTTCAAAGATAGATGCAAAAAATTGTTCAATCATATTGCCTTCCTGTTGTGACATATTGCTTATCGGTTGAATAATGCGATCGCATGAAGCTTTCCCTGTAGTTAAAAAAGACAATAAATCTTTCATCGTCTCAGCATTTGCTGAATACCACAAAAATTGCTTTTCTTTTCGGCAATTAACTAATCCCTCAATTCGCAGTTTCTCCAAATGGTGCGATAGCGTCGAGTTCGGAATCTTCAGCTTTTGGTGAATCTCTCCTACTGTCATTCCTTCTGGATAAGCTGCAAATAGCAGCCGCATTATTTCCAAACGATGTTCCGACCCCAATGCAGCAAATATATCTGCATATCGAGCCGTGTCTTGATTATTTTCAACCATATTTCTAGAATAATCGAAATAAATAAAATGTCAACACTAATATTTTGGGTAATAGGGAATGGGTAATAGGCATTGGTAATAATTCTTTTCCTTTCCTTTTGTCCCCCTTGTCCCCCTTGTCCCCCCATCTCCCACTAACTCTTGCCGCTACCAATCAAATATAATAACGCCATGCGAACGGCAACACCGCTGGTTACTTGAGCCTGAATCAAACTAAATTCTGGGTCATCCATTAAGTCAGAGCTAATTTCGACACCTCGGTTAACGGGACCGGGATGTAGAACTTTAACGTTTGGTTGACATAATTGCAACTTTGTGCATGTAATGCCAAACATTTGATGATATTCGCGCAAACTTGGCAATAAATGACCTGTCATGCGTTCCTTTTGCAAGCGCAACGTCATGACAAAATCAGCATTTTTCAAAGCAGGTTCTAATTCCCAATGTATAAACAGGTTGCGATTTTGGATTTTGGATTGAGAGTTGGCAATTTTCTCCCTCTCGCACTTCCCCACTCCATCATCCTTGACATAATCGGCAAATAATTGAGGTAATAAAGTAGGTGGTGCTGCTAGATGGACTTGGGCGCCACTTGCGGTTAAACTCCAGATATTCGATCGCGCGACACGAGAATGTAGAATATCACCAACAATGGCAATCTTTTTATTCTTCAACAATTCTAATCGCGGGTTTTCTGGGTTAATCACACTACAAATGGTAAATAAGTCAAGTAGTGCTTGAGAAGGATGCTCATGTTGACCATCACCAGCATTGAGCACACTAACTTTAACACCGAGACGATCCATTTCAGTTGCGATCGCCTGAGGTACTCCGGCTTCACGATGGCGAATTACCATTATATCAGTTCCCATCGCCAAATAAGTCTTCGCCGTGTCAAGAATTGTCTCTCCTTTGGTAATAGAAGAAGTTGCTGACGTAAAATTCAACGTATCTGCACTTAAGCGTTTTGCCGCAAGTTCAAAACTACTGCGAGTGCGGGTAGACGCTTCAAAAAATAAATTTGCCACCACTTGTCCTTGTAAACTTGGCACCTTCTTCGTTCGTCGTGATAACACCTCCTGAAAACTGGCAGCAGTTTGCAAAACCGTATTGTATTCAGCTTTCGTGAAGTCAGCGAGTGTGAGAACGTGATGACGATTCCAAGTAGTAGTAGGCATATATACTTTTGGCTCTTCAGTGTAAAAAGGCGATCGCTTCTCTACAGTTTTTTAATTTACACAAATAAACAAATGATACCACCTCTTTTCTCTCAAAATAAATACTCATCAATGAAAAGTCAAATATTCGATTAATTGTGCTGCTGCCTTTTCAAGCGGATTTTCAAAACTGGTGATCCGCTCATGTAACAGGGGTAATGCCCAACTCCCTTGTGTTTGTGGAATCCAGGCTTTCGAGCAGCTGCGAACAAAATATGACATACAAAGTTGAAATTTCTCCGACTGCGATCGCTGATATCGAACAAATATTTCTCTGGGTGCAGGAGTATTCTGTAGATACAGCCCATCGATGGGTCAGAGGGTGCTACGAAATTATGCTGACATTGGAAAAATTCCCTAATCGTTGTCCCATGTCACCAGAAAGTGAGTACATGGGCATAGAAGTATGGCAGCTACTATATAAACAGCTGGCAAATGGCAATCATTTAACTGATCTAAACTCCAGTTGTTAAATTTTTGCCTGATATTTACATCTATACCTTGGCAAATCCCCCTAAGGAAAAATGAGAAAACCTCCTAAAAAAATTAAGAAAAATTTTAGACCTATATACTCAATCTCTTATAGGCTGGACTACCGTAGTAAGTAAGCAGCTCTGTCCAAAATAGTAAAGTCATTAACTCTAATCAACCGTGAAAATTCCAAGTTCAATCTGGACGTTACTCATTGGCATCCTGCTGACACTGGTCAGCCTCTGGTACGGTCAAAATCACGGTCTGTTGCCTATAGCAGCAACTGACGAAGCCGATTTAATGGATGGTCTGTTTAACACGATGATGGTCGTCTCAACGGGTATCTTTTTGCTCGTCGAGGGTATTTTGATTTATACTGCCATTAAATACCGTCGTCGTCCTGGCGACAACGAAGACGGACCACCCGTCGAAGGCAACGTACCTTTAGAAATTCTTTGGACGGCGATCCCAGCAATTATTGTTCTCGGTATTTCTGTTTACAGCTTCGACGTGTATAACGAAATGGGCGGCTTTGACCCCCACGCCGCTCACGAAGCCCCTCTACAGCAGCAATCGATGAAAATGCCTGGAGCAGCGATCGCCGCAACTCTAAACGATACTCAACTCAGCACAAAACCTAACCAAAATGCCCCTGGCGTAGGTATTGTTGCTCCTACCATCGGTCAGCTTCCCGAACAAGAAGGCAAACCACCGGCACTGGTAGTGAACGTTGTCGGTATGCAGTATGCGTTTATTTTTACCTATCCAGAAACTGAAGTTTCCTCCGGTGAACTCCATGTTCCCGTCGGACGCGAAGTGGAACTCAACATGAGTGCTAATGATGTAATTCACGCCTTTTGGGTACCAGAATTTCGCCTGAAACAAGATATAATTCCCGGTCGGCAAACTGAAGTTCGCTTTACACCGAAAAAAGAGGGTAATTATGACCTAATCTGTGCTGAACTTTGTGGTCCATACCACGGAGCCATGAGAACACAAGTTATTGTGGAAAAGCAAGAAGCCTTTGATAACTGGATACAAGAGCAACTTGTTGCCAGCACCCAAACCCTAAATCAAGCCGTTGCCGTCAATCCAGCGGATATATCTCCAGATAAATTTCTCGCTCCTTACACCAAGGACATGGGAATTGAACCAGCAATTTTACATCAAATTCACCATTAGTTATTGGTTAGTGGTTGGTGGTAGAGACGCGATTAATCGCGTCTCTACAAAGTTAGTAGTTATTATGAGCGGGAAAACCCTGCCCCTATTAGAAGCGTGGTTAAGTAAAACAACTAACAACTAACAACTAACAACCAACAACCAACAACCAAAAGGACTTTTATGACACAAGCACAGTTGCAGGAAACTGCGAATATCCCTGCCCTCAATGAGGAACCAGGGGAAAGAAAATGGCAAGACTACTTTGGCTTTAACACCGACCATAAGGTAATTGGAATTCAATACCTAGTAACAACGTTTGTTTTTTACTGTATTGGCGGGGTAATGGCTGACTTAGTTCGCACAGAACTACGGACGCCAGATGTAGATTTTGTTACGCCAGAAGTTTATAACAGTTTGTTTACGCTGCACGCCACAATCATGATTTTCTTGTGGATTGTGCCTGCGGGTGCGGGATTTGCAAACTTCTTGATCCCCTTGATGATTGGGGCAAAAGATATGGCATTCCCCCGCTTGAATGCTGTGGCTTTTTGGATGATTCCCCCAGCTGGTATATTGCTAATCAGCAGTTTAGTAGTGGGCGATGCACCGGATGCCGGTTGGACTTCCTACCCTCCCTTGAGCTTGGTTACAGGTCAAGTGGGTGAGGGAATATGGATTATGAGCGTCCTTTTGCTGGGGACATCTTCAATTTTGGGGGCAATTAATTTCCTTGTCACCTTGCTGAAGATGCGTACCCCCGGTATGGGTTTTTTCCAAATGCCCTTGTTCTGCTGGGCAATGCTTTCTACTTCAGCCCTGACTTTGGTATCAACACCAGTGTTAGCAGCGGGCTTGATTTTGTTGTCTTTTGACTTAATTGCCGGAACAGCATTTTTTAACCCGACTGGTGGTGGCGATCCGGTTGTGTACCAGCACATGTTCTGGTTTTATTCGCACCCAGCCGTTTACATCATGATTTTGCCCTTTTTTGGGGCGATTTCTGAAGTGATCCCGGTTAATTCCCGCAAGCCGATTTTCGGATATAAAGCGATCGCCTACTCCAGTCTCGCTATCAGCTTTTTGGGACTAATCGTCTGGGCGCACCACATGTTTACCAGCGGTATCCCCGGTTGGTTGCGGATGTTCTTCATGATCACCACCATGATCATCGCCGTACCCACCGGTATTAAAATTTTTAGCTGGTTGGCGACAATGTGGGGTGGCAAAATTCGCCTGACAAGCGCCATGTTGTTTGCAATGGGCTTTGTCGGCACCTTTGTAATTGGCGGGATTAGTGGCGTAATGTTGGCGGCAGTGCCTTTTGATATTCACGTCCACGACACCTATTTTGTCGTAGCACACTTGCATTATGTGCTTTTTGGTGGTAGTGTTCTCGGCATTTATTCCGCGATTTACCACTGGTTCCCGAAAATGACGGGACGAATGCTTAACGAATTTTGGGGTAAGGTTCACTTTGCCTTAACTATCGTCGGTCTAAATATGGCATTCTTACCCATGCACAAGCTGGGAATGATGGGCATGAACCGACGTATTGCCCAGTATGACCCCAAATTTACGTCTTTGAATGAAATCTGCACCTACGGTGCTTATCTACTCGCGGTTTCCACATTCCCCTTCATTATCAATGCGATTTGGAGTTGGATGTATGGTCCCAAAGCAGGTAACAATCCTTGGGATGCTCTTACTTTAGAGTGGATGACTACCTCTCCACCAGCGATCGAGAATTTTGACAAACTTCCAGTATTGGCTACTGGTCCCTACGACTACGGTTTGGAAAAAGCTAAACAAGGTGTACCCCTAGACGATCCCAATCCAGTATTGTCTGGCGGTCCTAACTCTGTATTACGCGCTCAACCAGATCCAACGGTTGCAGCAAATCCCGAAGACCGCAAATAAAGGATGAAGGCTCAAGGATGAAGTATGAAAAATAATACTTCATCCTCTATCCTTCATACTTCATCCTTAATACTTTATCCTTTAGAAGATTCATGCAAAGTCAAACTATTGACCCAGCTCAAACAGCTCTCAACCATCACCACGCGGCGACAACAGAGGCTCATCACGAAGAACATCCAGACCATCGCATATTTGGTCTAATTGTCTTCCTCATCGCTGAGGGGATGATTTTTATCGGACTATTTGGAGCTTATCTCGTTTTCCGTGCTAGTTTACCTGTGTGGCCCCCAGAAGGCACGCCAGAATTAGAATTGTTGCTCCCTGGAGTTAACACTGTAAATCTGATTGCAAGCAGTTTTGTTATGCACAATGCTGACACCGCCATTAAAAAAAATGATGCGCGGGGTATGCGAATTTGGTTGGCGATAACTGCCGCAATGGGTATTACTTTCTTACTAGGTCAGGTATATGAATATACCCATCTGGAATTTGGTTTAACTACGAATTTGTTTGCTAGTGCATTTTACGTGTTGACTGGCTTCCACGGATTGCACGTTACCATCGGTGTTCTGGCGATTCTTGCGGTATTGTGGCGATCGCGCACCAAGGATCACTACAATAGCCAAAAGCATTTTGGCATCGAAGCTGCGGAAATTTACTGGCACTTCGTTGACGTGATTTGGATTATCCTTTTCGGCTTGATATACCTACTTTAAGTCTCAATTTGTTCTTGATGCTACATACAACAAAACCTCCATGATGGGGGTTTTTTATTTTTCAGATATTAAGATTGTTCCAAAAAATAGCTGAAAATTTGAACCTAGTAATTTCAGAACTGGACGCGAAGGCGTTGCTGAATATTAATATGAAATTCCTAATTATTGCTAGAGACGTTCCGGCGGAACGTCTCTACAAAGGCGGGTTTTAATATTAGAATTATCCGTCAAAATTTCTTTCTTCATATTTCAAATCAGCAACGCCTCCGCGAAAATCACGTAGTACGTCGTCGTACTGAGTCTGGTCAGGTTAAGGCTCTTTCAAGCCCACGCCTTTAGGCGTGGGGTTCCTGACTGAGATTATCACCGCTGGAGTGGGTAACGGTACATGTGAGGTGTTGGAGAATCCCCACATTATTAATGTATCAGGTATGAAGCAATACGCTTGGTGTTAAGCCTGAAATACGAGTGTAGAGACGCGAAATTTCGCGTCTCTACGTCCCGAAATCAATACCAAAAATCCTTAACACCAAGCGTATTGATTAATAGTGAGGAAATATTAAATTTCAAAAAAACCTGGGAAACTTTCAAGCTTTACCCAGGTTCTCTATGCCCGTACTAGTTGCGGGTTTTTATTTTAGTTAATCAGTCTCTTTTTAGTGTATTTTCCCAGATAGCGTGCTAGCATAACAGCAAATTAACTTTCATTTCATTATGGAAAGTCGAATTAACAAACGCACCCATAGCGACTACACCCAAAGCGCCGCTTACCTTCCTAAACAACTAGTAAAAAATTTCAAACAGTTATCTCTGGAATTAGAAATCGGACATAGTGAGGCGATGGAAGAGGCAATAAAGATGTGGTGTGATGCGGCGATCGCAAAAGTAAATCAAAGTCGATGAGGTATCCGCGCTATCCGACTACTGAACAAAGTTTAATTTGTTTTATCCTCAGCCAAAATCTAACAACGTTTCTACTACCTATCTTTATAGTGCGACTGGATGAACGAACGGGAAACATTTATATCTTGGCTGGTGAAGAAACCGGAATTGTAATTAACCGTAATGGTAAATGGAGATACGACGAATGAGTGAGCTTAACTTTACAACAATGAGTAAAACTGAGTTAAAACGCTATCTGCTAGAGCATCGCAACGATACAGAAGCGTTTCATGCATTAATGGACAAAATTAACGCTGAACCTAACCAAAAGTTTTACACAATAGATGAGGTTGATGTACTACAGCAACTAATAGAGGCAAAACGACACTCAAAAGAGAATCAGTGAAAATAAACAGGCACTCGGATTATTTCTGTGAAGCTTTATAGAGGATGATTTGCAATGCTTTACCGAAAAATTGGGTCTAAAGCCCCGTCATAAAGGACGGCTTTGTCTTGATTTTTCTTTAAATTCTCCTGAATCCGCGATAAAATACCAACATGAAAACCCTGAAGTTTAAGCTGTATCAACACAAAAGGAATAGATTTCTCAAGCGGTCAATTAACGCCGCCGGAGTTATTTATAACCACTGTTAAGCAAAATAAAAAGGGGGTAAGACCACCGGGATTTAAGAAAGTTAAAAGATACAAATCCTTCACTCTAAAGCAAGCAGGATACAAATTTCTGGGAGTTAACAGAGTCAGGATTGGGAATCAAGTTTATCAGTATTGGAACTCCAGAGAAATAGAAGGAACAATTAAAACTTTAACCATCAAACGCACACCTCTAGGTGAATTATTTATGATGGTTGTAGTAGTTGACAACGTAAATGAACCAGTTATCAAATTCGAGACGAGTAGAATCGCTGGATTTGATTTTGGCTTAAAAACTTTCCTGACTATCTCTGATGGAACCCAAATTGAATCACCCCAATTTCTCAAACAAGCCCTAAACAAGATCAAGCAAGCCAGTCGTCAGCACTCAAAGAAAGTTAAAGGCTCAAATAACCGAGAGAAAGCTAGAAAGAATTTGGTTCGTAAGTATGAAGATGTTTCAAATCATCGTACTGACTGGTTCTGGAAACTAGCCCATGACCTCACAGATAAATTTGACATTCTGTGTTTTGAGACCTTGAGCCTGAAAGGAATGCAGAGATTGTGGGGTAGAAAGATATCAGACTTAGCTTTTGGAGAATTTCTCCAGATTTTAGAATGGGTTGCTGAGAAAAAAGGAAAAGCGATAGTTTTTATAGATCGATGGTATCCATCCAGTAAAACCTGTTCTTCCTGTGGTCATGTTCTAGAAAATCTAGATTTTCAGGAGCGAGAATGGCGTTGTCCATCTTGTCAGTCTGTGAATGGACGAGATGAAAATGCAGCTAGAAATATTTGTGCGGTCGGGGCATCGACCGCGCTTGTTAGGCGATGTTAGACAGGTTTTGCCTGCAATTGCTGTTTGACCTTAGAATCCCCGTGCGTTTACGCCGGGGAGTATGTCAAAAAGTACCATTAGTGCTTTCACCGCAACTTGAGGGTGGTTTCACTGTTACATCGCCACTTCTACCAGAGTTACTTACTGAAGGAGATACAGTCGAGGAAGCTTTAATTAATGTTCGTGATGCTTTAGCTGCTGTAGTTGAAGCTTATGAGGATCTTGGACGAAGTTTACCTGCGAACATGAAGGTTAGCGATCGCACTCACCCAATGCTCTGATAATAAAAGAAAATGGAGATTGGGATTTTGTTGTATGACACAGAACCTACATCAAATGACAAATAAATCCTCATCTGAAAGCATTACAAATAACTTTTAAGGAGGAATGAAAGTTAAGTGGCGCAAATGACAGGATTGTTGATTTCACCCCAATTCCGGAAAAATATTTCTAAGTCATAAAATTCACCATTAAAGTCAATATTACCAATCCTCCTAAAATAGCTAAAACTTGAGTCGTTCTGTTACTTTTAGCGAGAATTTCTGAGTAAGATAGTTCATGATTTTGAATCAGTAAGAAGGAATGGGAATTAAATAGAAAAGGGAATAAACGATTTAAAAGTAAGCGCAGAAAGAAGTTAAGACTCCATAATCGCTTCTGTAAAGGGTCTTGATTATATTGCCAAGGATAACTAATTTGTACTAACCGGATTAAGGCTTTAATATCTGGTTGGCGTAAGCTTTCATAGCGAGGAAGTGCTTGAGAGAGATTATCTTGAGTTGCTGCCAAAATTTCATGGATTTGATAAACATCTTCTAAGGCAGAATTAACGCCTTGTCCAATGTCGGGAGGAAAACAATGAGCTGCATCTCCCAATAAAATTACCGCTGTTCCTTGATTCTCTTCAGGTTTTCCCCAAATTTGATAAAAAGAAGAACAATATTGAGGAATAGGAAATTTCCCCCCATCACTAGATGCAAATCTGGCTATTTCTTCCGGAGAAATAATTTTTTCTAGGGGAAGTTGAGGAAATGCTTGTTTCAGGAATTGTTTAACTTCTTCTTTGGTTGATAATTGCCAGATTTCATGATCTGGGTAGGTAATAATATTCGCAGTTCTTGGTTGATGAGGATTTTTAAAGGGTAATAACCCCAGAGAAATTGCTTTTTTACGCCCTTTAAAAGTAGACCGAATGGCGTAAGCCATTGTAGTTTGTGATAAATCTCCTTCTGACTCTGACAAGGGAAATTGAGGAGGTAAAGTGAGAACTTTGTATTTTAAGATCGAACTAGGAGAAGGAAATTTTTGCATCTCAAAGGAATGTGATTCACCTTCCATTTGATGAAGAGTTTGACGCACAATAGAGCTGAAGCCATCACAACCTACTAACAAAGTAGGAATAAAGCTCAATTTTTCCTCTCTTTGAGATTGAGTAATAATTTCTAAATGCTCTACATGTTGTTTAATTTCTACACATTCAGTATTAAATAAGACCTGAATTGAATCTTGCCAGTGTTGATGAATTTCTTGGTAAAGTAAATCCACAAAAGATGCTCTTGGCAGCCAGTAAGCAGTCTTGCGTTTAGAATCAGCAATGGGTAGTTTCGTTGTTTTGCGTGTGCCGTCTTTTTGAATCAGAGTCAAATAAAATTCGGTATTAGGGACACTCAAATCAGCTAATTTGGCAGTTAGTTCTAACAAATCGGTTAATTTTTGCCCTCGACCATCAATTTGATAACTAAAGGATTTATCTGGTTCGTAATAATCTGCTGATGGTCTTTTTTCAATAACTGTAATATCTTTCCAGCCTCTTTTCGCTAACATTAAAGCTGTGCCTAATCCCGCCGGACCTCCTCCCATAATGACAACATTTTTCTTGTAGGAGTGATTCATTTGACCTCTTGCAAAAAAGTTTTGTGGTATATTATTAGGCTAAATTATTATTTCTGTGAAGGCAAAGTACTTTTATTTATTGACTGTGCCAAAGCTTAACTTTTTTATCAAAACCACCGCTAGCCAGCATTTTTCCATCAGGACTAAAAGCGATCGCACTCACCCAATCTGAGTGACCGTAAAGTGTCTTGATTAACTCACCTGTAGTCAAATTCCACACTTTAATTCCATCTCTACCGGCACTAGCTAAAGTTTGTCCATCTGGATTGATAGCGATCGCATTCACCCAGTTATTATGTCCTGTAAGAGTTTTACTTAGTTCTCCACTGTTCAAATTCCAAAGTTTAATCGTGCGATCGTGACTAGCAGTAACTAAAGTTTTCCCGTCTGGTGTAAAAACTACCGCACTGACTGTATTAGAATGAGCCGGAAATCCCCGAATTAACTTACCAGTACTCAAATCCCATAGTTTAATTACACCTTTATTATCACCGCTAGCAAGCATCTGACCATCAGGACTTATCCCCAAAGTAAAAATTGCATTATCAAAGCGTGCCAGAGTCGCTAGGGGGCGCTGCTGTAATAAATCCCACATGCGAATTCCATCTAAAGCACCGCTAACAAGAATCTTACCATCAGGCGACACAGCTAAAGACAATATACTACTGCTATGTCCGACAAAAGAGCGGGTAAAGTAATTCCTTTTCAGGTTCCAAAGATTGATAATATTGTCACTACCACAGCTTACTAAAGTTTTCCCATCTGGTGAAATCAGCAAAGATTCTACAGCTGTTTTATGTGCTTTGCGAATAGTCCCTACCCTTTTACCAGTCTTAGTATTCCACAAACGAATTACACCTTCATTTTCAGCACCCCCACTCACCACAATCTTGCTATCTGGACTGAAGGCTAAAGATTTAATCGTTCCCGCATGTCCACTAAAACTATAAAGCAACTGTGGATTAGCAAAGCTTTGAGGAGCTTGGGATGGCATTACCTCAACATTAGCATCAGCCGCACGAACACAAAACCCTTCCCAGAACGTAACAGGAAGGGCAACAGCTGTAGCAAATGCAAAAATAATATATGGACGAAAGAAAGTACTGCCCCTACCTTTTCCCTTACTCCTCACTGTTTTTCCTCACTTTTTCAATGGGCTTATATCTTGCACCTTTAGGCATAAACAATGAATTGAACACTTTTTAGTAGCTAATTTGACCTAAAAAATATTCTCAAACAGTCCTCTGAAAGAGGACTTAAGCTATAAGACAGGGACTTATAGTCCCTGGCAGTCGGGAAAGCTATAAATACTTAGTAACCTTTTTCTCGCATGACATGTTGGTGCAAGATGTGAGTAGACACGTTAATTAATTTTTCCAGCGTTACGAATTATAAGTTACCAGTTCTGCTCTTAACTATAGAGACGTTCCGGCGGAACGTCTCTACCTAACTTTTGTAGAGACGCGAAATTTCGCGTCTCTACATCTGCGAAATTTCCCATGTTTACAGGGATGGTTTTTTCTTAGAAACGGTTAGCAGTGGTAAAGCAGAGCTAGACGAGCGAGAGGGCAAATAATGTTGCACCACAGGCTCTTCTGGCAAAGGGCGACTCTGCTGGATGCGCCACCAGCGCCATGCAAGGGTTATACCCGCAGTTCCTAAACCAAAAGCGAACAACGACCAGCTATCGTCAAATCCACCAATTAGCGCCTCGATAATACCCATCGTAATCAATGCACTAACTAATGGTTCTCTACGGTACGCTGACTTCAAAAAACGAGGTAATACAGCATTCATCTTTTGCTTGATTGGTTTTTGTTCACAAAATAGGCGTAAATTTACCGAGAATACCTCACCCTAAGAAGGTATTTTTAATCAGAGCCACTAAGAAATTATAATTATCTATTAGTAGGGGGGAGAGAAGCCAAAAATTAACTACCTTGGATCATATAGTTGCAAGTCTAGGATAACACTTACACTCAAAGCGTGTGCTGTACCGTTGAGCAGCCTTAAACGATTTGTGGTGCAAGGTATGCAATTACGGTAATTTTAACCAGTTAGTAGCAACTGGTTAAAATTTCAACTACTTACCCTTACAGCTTTTGGCAAGTCAGCAAGCATAAGTAATGGTGAAGTTTGTGCGATCGCAGTTTTACCTTAGACCGAGCCATGATAGCACTCCTTGGTTGGTGAAAAATTCAATCGCCACCATCAAAATGAAACCAATCATGGCAGCTCGACCATTCAAGCGTTCAGCATATTCATTAAAGCCAAATTTCGGCTCTTCTAATTTGGGTGTAACGGTCGGTTGTGGTTGTGTCATCATAAAAAACGCCTATTTTTGGCAAACTGAACTTTACATTGACAAGTCGGAACTTCGGATTTGAAACAGCATAGTAGCGCTTAAATGCCAATTTTTTGATTGGCATTTAAGCACTATTGCCCTTGTGTAACATTTTTTAATTATTCTTTATATATTCTAAGAATACTAGAGCAATAGTCAAGGGCAATTAGAAAGACGATAGGTGAGGATAACACAACTTTAGCTATCTCTAATACGGAAGTAGCAACCTAGAAACTGGCAGGCTAAAGTTAAACAAAAAATCAATCAGAGGCAGTAAATGGAAATTGGTGTTCCGAAAGAAAGTAAAGATCAAGAGTTTCGGGTAGGGTTGAGTCCTTCTAGCGTGCGCGTGTTGCGGGAAAATGGTCACAACATCTTTGTTGAAACACACGCTGGTACTGGTGCTGGATTTACAGATGATGATTATAGAAGCGTTGGGGCAGAAATTGTCTCTACACCGGATGCTGCTTGGAATCGGGATTTAGTAGTCAAGGTGAAAGAACCACTGACATCAGAGTACAAATTTTTACAAAAAGGGCAGTTACTCTTTACTTATTTGCATTTAGCAGCCGATCGCAAATTGACCGAGCATTTAATAGATTGTGGCACATGTGCGATCGCCTACGAAACCGTAGAACAACCTGGTGCCAACAAATTACCTTTGCTCTCTCCCATGAGCATCATTGCTGGTCGTTTATCGGTACAATTTGGCGCAAGGTTCCTCGAACGTCAGCAAGGTGGTAGAGGTGTACTTTTGGGCGGTGTTCCCGGTGTCAAACCAGGTAAAGTAGTAATTTTAGGCGGTGGTGTCGTTGGCACAGAAGCCGCGAAAATTGCTGTCGGGATGGGTGCCTCTGTCCAGATTTTAGATGTTAATGTTGAGCGTTTATCTTACTTAGAAACTTTATTTGGCTCTAGAGTTGAACTCATCTACAGTAACTCTGCCCACATCGAAACCGCAGTTAAAGAAGCCGACTTGCTCATTGGTGCAGTTTTAATTCCTGGACGTAGGGCACCGATTTTAGTCAAGCGTGACTTAGTTAAACAAATGCGTCCTGGTTCTGTAATTATCGATGTTGCGGTGGATCAAGGTGGTTGCGTAGAAACTTTACATCCTACATCTCACACTAACCCAATATATATTGAAGAAAATGTAGTGCATTATGGCGTTCCTAATATGCCAGGGGCAGTACCTTGGACAGCAACCCAAGCTCTCAATAATAGTACCTTACCATACGTTGTCGAGCTAGCAAATCTCGGAACTAAAGCGTTAGAAATTAACCCAGCATTAGCCAAAGGTGTAAATGTACAGAATCATCACTTAGTCCATCCTGCGGTGCAATCAGTTTTCCCAGACTTAGTAAATTAGTTTTTCACGATACTTAGCTCACTCATGCCTAAGTCAAGTCATCCTTGATAACTTTTGTGAATGCATCAAACATGTAAATACTAAACCCCCATAAGGCTTATAGCGTCGGACGTGAAGGCATTTTTCTTGAAAAAACTAAAAAACTAGGAAATTGGGGTAGACACCATACTTGTATAGGACTTACGCTGCGGATAAAATTCCATTAAAATGCGTAAGTCCTATTTTTATTTGGCAACCACTTTATTAGGTTATTATTTATTTGTCAATAGAGATAATCAAAAGTTTAGACTAATAAGTTGTAACTTATATTTTTTGTAAATAACAAAAAATATAAGTTACGTATGCTCTTAATAAAGATTACTTAAAGCTCCAAAATAATAGCTATAATGAACAAATAGCAAAAGCAAGTGTCTCTAACAAGGCTTTTCTACTACAAGTTAAAAACACATTATTATGGGTCTATATAAAGAAGTTTTTTGCGGGATTTTCAAGGTAGGCTTAGGAAAACCAAAAAGGGAGGTGTCGAATCTTTAACACAACAATGGGCTAAAAAATATTTGTAAAATCTTCAAGTTAATGAAGACGATAAACAAACCATTGACATGGTGAGTTTAGCAGAAGAGGTCTCGCAAGCAGGACGAAAAAAACAAATGATAAATTAATGGAATCTTTACGCAGCGTTAGTGCAAAACTTTGGAACCAAAACTAAGACACTTTTAGCAAATGCCGAAGTCAAGAGACATAACATCAAACCCAATTTGATTTATACTTGGGAAATTGCCGCTGATTCTTTTAATATTAGAACTTAGGCAAAAACCCTCTGTAACCCTCTTTTCTTCTCCTGTCGGAGACCCTGAAGGGACGTGTCCTCCTCTTCCAGACGCTCGATAGACGTGTTTTCTCCTGTCGGAGACGCGCAAGAGACGTAGTTCATTTTTCCGTGACTTGTACATAAGTCTTAAATATTTACCAAACCGCACCTTAATGCTATATTTTCAGTTGATGTGGCAGATGTGATCTCCAGAAGTGTTTGGTGAACTGGATCTGGATAGAAAATTAGACAATGTTGAGGAAGAATTTTGGCAAGCGTTATTTAGCTCGCAGAAGATATCTTAACTTAATCTATATAATTTTACATTATGGCTTAAGTCTTTCTGTCATTGATTGGATTTCATTTTTCAGCCAGTGTGCGCTCTGTGTCCTGTCACAACACCAACAATTAAATTTTCCTTTTCATATTTTATTAGAAAATGAGGAATCCTGTGACAAAACCAGCATTTTTACTTTTAGTGACGCTGCTTGTTTCCTGACAATAACTCTGATATTCTTATCACTTTAATCTCTGAGTTAGATTTTTCTGATGACGATGTTAATATACCTCAAATAGCATGATAATGACTAATAAAAAGTGGGCTGTGAAACGTATTACTGTAAATCTGGCAACACAAGAAGCAGAAAAACTGGAAAAATATTGTCAGCAGACAGGTAGACCAGCAACTGATGTGATACGAGAATTGATCCGAGGGTTACAAGTTTCTGACGATATCAATGGAGCGAAAAGCTGAGGACAAGGAGACTTTCAACTATTGACTTTCAACTATTGACTTTTGACTGTTGACTGTTGACTAAATACGAGTAGCAAATTCCGGTACCAACTCAGTTACAATTTGTAAAAGAAGTTGAAAGGGAAAGACGGAATGCGTGTTGCAATCGTAGGTGCGGGACTCGCTGGACTAGCAACAGCAGTAGATTTAGCTGATGCGGGTTGTGAAGTCCAGATTTTTGAGTCCCGTCCCTTTGTCGGTGGTAAAGTTAGTAGTTGGGTTGATGGCGATGGCAATCACGTTGAAATGGGGTTGCATGTGTTTTTTGGGTGCTACTACGAAATATTTGAATTGATGAAGAAGGTGGGGGCATTTGACAACTTACGTCTCAAAGAACACACCCACACCTTTATTAACAAAGGGGGAAAGACTGGTGCTTTGGATTTTCGTTTTTTTACAGGTGCCCCATTTAATGGGTTTAAAGCATTTTTTACAACTTCTCAACTCTCAGTTTTGGATAAATTGCAGAATGCTCTAGCCTTAGCTACAAGCCCAGTAGTGCAGGGTTTGGTAGACTTTGATGGAGCGATGAGAAATATCCGCAAGTTGGATAAAGTCAGTTTTGCCGATTGGTTCCGCAGTCACGGCGGCAGTAATGGTAGCATCAAACGTATGTGGAACCCCATCGCTTATGCGTTGGGTTTTATTGATTGCGAAAATATGTCTGCTCGTTGTATGTTGACAATTTTCCAGTTATTTGCTGTCAGAACTGAAGCATCAATACTGCGAATGTTGGAAGGTTCGCCCCAAAAGTATTTACACAAGCCGATCCTAGAATACTTAGAAGCAAGAGGAACCAAAATTTATACACGTCGGCAAGTCAGAGAAATTAAGTTTACTTCTGGCGAAGAAACTCACGTTACTAGTATCACCGTTGCCCAAGGTGAGACAGAAGAAAATATCACCGCTGATGCCTACGTCTTTGCTTGCGATGTTCCGGGGATTCAGAGAATCATACCACAAGAGTGGCGCAAGTGGTCAGAATTTGACAATATTTATAAATTAGAAACGGTGCCAGTAGCAACAGTGCAGTTGCGGTTTGATGGTTGGGTGACAGAACTACAAGACGCACAGAAGCGCAAACAGCTAAAACATGCCGCAGGGATGGATAATTTGTTGTATACTGCCGATGCTGACTTTTCTTGTTTTGCGGATTTGGCTTTGACTAGCCCCGCTGATTATTATCGAGAAGGTGAGGGTTCTTTGTTACAATTGGTGCTGACACCGGGAGATCCGTTTATTAAACAAAGTAACGAGGCGATCGCTTCTCACGTCCTCAAACAAGTACACGAGTTGTTTCCCTCGTCCCAAGAGCTAAATATGACTTGGTACAGTGTGGTGAAACTTGCTCAGTCTCTTTATCGGGAAGCCCCAGGAATGGATGTTTACCGTCCTCACCAAAAGACACCAGTACCTAACTTTTTCCTTGCAGGTAGTTACACCCAACAAGATTATATCGATAGTATGGAGGGAGCGACAATTTCCGGGCGGCGTGCGGCGAAGGTAATTTTAGAGAATGTGAAAAAGTAACGAACCGCAAAGACGCGAAGGACGCGAAGGAAGAAGAAAGAATGGCAGATTGGCTAGAGCATAGCGTGCAGGTGGAGGTAGAGGCTCCTATAGAGTTAGTATGGAGCCTCTGGTCAGATTTGGAGCAAATGCCGCGCTGGATGAAGTGGATTGAGTCGGTGAAGATTCCTGAAGATAATCCAGAGCTATCTATTTGGACGCTTAATACTGGTGGCTTGCAGTTTAGCTGGAAATCCCGGATTTTGAAAATGATTCCCAATCAAATTATTCAATGGGAATCAATTGATGGTTTGCCAAATCAGGGAGCGATTCGCTTTTACGATCGCAAAGAAAGCAGTATCGTGAAACTTAGTATTTCCTATGCTATCCCCGGTATCCTTGGCAAAATCATGGATAATTTGTTTTTGGGACGAGCGGTAGAATCTACAATTAAAGCTGATTTAGAGCGGTTTAGAGAATACGCTCTCAAGGTGAAATCGAATCCATTTTAGATAGGACTTACGCACTCGTTACCAGAAAACAAGACTTAGATAGGTGCTTCCTTACGTCGATAGGGACGGAAATACGTAGTCCGTGCGTAAGTCATGTTAGAGAAAAGCAAAATAATTACGCAACGCCGGCTGCTGTACAAACGGTTGGTTCTGGAAGCCCATCGCCGGCAGCTTCATAGGCAATAATTAAAAAAATGCCAAACTGATTTTTAAGGAGATGAATATGACTCAAGTTATTTTGAAACAGCTTAATCCCATTGTTATAGAAAAACTAAAACGTCTGGCTCAGAGTCATCAACGGACTTTGGAAGAAGAAATCACATCTATTCTTGAGGATGTAGCAGAAAAAGAGGGAGAACAAACAAGCTCTGAGGGCTTTTGGGATATGACTTTACAATTTAGAGAAAGGATGCAGCAGGAGAACATTACTTTTGATGATGCAGATTTTGCGGATCTGCGCGATCGCTCTGTCGGTAGGGATATTGAGTTTTGAGTATAAAGTATTTATTGGACACAAATATTATTTCAGAAGCCACTCGTCAAAGTCCTAATGTTAATGTAGTCAGAAAACTTACTGAGCATCAACGAGAGACTGCAACTGGTTCAGTTGTAATGCACGAGCTTTTATCTGGTTGTTTACGTTTGGTATCATCACAAAAACGTCAATTTTTGCTTGAATATATTCAGGACTTACGCAACTGTCACAAAGGACATTGGTAAATATAAAGGGAGAAAATTCAAATTCCTCGTAAAGACGTTCTGCCAGAACGTCTCTACAGATATGGTTTAAATACCGTCATAACTACCAAGTTGGATCGGTAAACAAATTAATTGTCAATTCGTCGTCTTTTGGTGGTACTGAGGTAATACAAGCGCGAATAATATTGCCATCATCTAATTCCACACTGCAAGCATGACACGACCCCATCAAACAACCGGTGGGAATAAATACTCCGGCTCGATGTGCGACATCCAGCAAAGATTCTCCCACTTCGGCATCAACCGTGACATCATCTGGTAAAAAGCGGATGCGAACACTCATAAAACACTTATACTACTGAGACAAAAATGGAGTTAAGTCTAAATGGCGTTCTATTTCCGTGGCAAGGGAGTCTAAAATATTTTCTCGCTCTTCGCGGTAGTTGGCAACGCCCGTAGGTAGAGATTTTAAACCGCGCTGTTGACGCAGGCGATTTAACCAAGCGCGACGCCAGGGACCATTGTCAAAAATGCCGTGGAGATAAGTACCCCAAACTGATTGGCAACTATCTACTAAACCTAAATTAATATCGTCAAATAAAGCTTGGAAAGCTTTGGAATCTGTTGTTGGCATTTCGATGCGCGATCGCCCTTGGTGGATTTCAAAGCCATTCACCGGCAAGCCCATTTGCGGAAAATTCGAGGTAACTTGACGCTGACGGGCGATTTTTTGTCCCGTAATCACAGTTTTGATCGGTAATAAATTCAAACCCTGATATCTGCCAGCTTGTCCTTCTATCCCCTCAGGATCGGCTATCATTTGACCGAGCATTTGATATCCACCGCAAATACCTAAAACTGTACCACCAGATGCGGCATAATGTTGAATTGCTTCTGCCATACCACTTTTTTGCAAAAATAGCAAGTCAGGAATTGTGGTTTTTGTCCCTGGAATAATTACGGCATCTGGATGTCCCAAATCTTGCTTGGGGCTTAAGTATTTTATCGAAACTGAGGATTCTGATTCTAAGGGATCAAAGTCGGTAAAATTGGCAATTCTTGGTAAGCGAATAACGGCAATGTTAAGCTCGTTACTGGTTGTGTTAGACCGACGATCTAGTAAATCAAGGGAGTCTTCCGCCGGAAAAAGATGTTCTATGTAAGGAATAACACCGACAACGGGAATCCCAGTACGTTCTTCTAACCATTTTATTCCTGGTTCCAAGAGCGATCGCTGTCCCCGAAACTTGTTAATTACTACACCCCGAATTAAAGCGCGTTCGTCTGGGTCTAGTAATTCCAAGGTTCCCACAACATGGGCAAAAGCACCACCCCGGTCAATATCAACTACTAGTAGCGTGGCTGCATTTAAATGTTTTGCTACCCGCATATTTGTCAAGTCGCGGTGCTTAAGATTAATTTCCGCAGGACTACCAGCACCTTCGCAAACCAGCATATCAAACTCTGTTCCTAAATGCTGAAGCGATTCTTCAATTGCTCGCCAACCGATTTCAAAATATTGCTCGTAGTACTCTGCTGCACCCACTTTGCCTACAGGTTTACCCTTAATAATTACCTGGGAGGTCATATCTCCTTGGGGTTTGAGTAAAATTGGGTTCATTTCCACCCAAGGAACGATTCCAGCTGCCCAAGCTTGTACCGCTTGCGCGTAACCCATTTCACCCCCATTAGCGGTGACATAAGAATTTAAAGCCATATTTTGACCTTTAAAGGGAGCTACTCGCCAGCCACGCCGCGCTAAAATGCGACAAATAGCTGCGGTGATCAGTGATTTCCCTGCGTGGGATGTTGTCCCCACCACCATAATTGATTTCATAAATAATTATTGCGATTTTTCAAGACAAGGGCTAAATGGGGAAAAAGAAGGGGGAAAGGGGAAAGGGGAAGGGGGAAGAATATGATATGTATTTAAAGAACTCTTCTTACAAACATCAACGGGACGGAAACCGACCCCGCTGAGTTTGCGCTTTATTTCCATACCTTTAACCTTTACCCCTCTTTCTAAATGGCTATAGTAAAGACTTCATAAAGGGGGATGACGCTTCCGTATATATTGTTCCCTTTGATTCCCTAATGCTAACTCTTTATCTTGAAAATCTAGAAAGGTAGTCTAAAAGTGCGAATTAAAGAGTCATAAAGGCGATCGCTTAATGAAGCAGAGCGTTTTGGGTTTTGTTGGAGTTTTTCTACGACTTGCCGTCCAAGGGGAGTGAGACGAAAACTATCTGTAATTCCCTGACCATCAACTTCGCGTCGCAATATACCGACTTGAATTAGCCAATCTAAAGCGTTATCACATGTTAATTCTGACAATGGTCGTTTGGTATAGCCACTTTTGACACCAGAATCAAGGGCGATCGCACCCACTGGTACACTCTGATGACGCATCGTTGTAAATAAACACAGATTGAAGGGAGAACAAACAAGCGATCGCTCCGCTCGTTCTACTGTGCTAGCAGGATAAGGAAAACTATTCTGGCTTTGCAAATCTACCCCAGGCATATTGTATTTGGGTTTTTCACCGAAGATAAAAGAATTTGTCTGTTTCCGCACTAATTATTTTCCATGCGTCACAGTTTTATTGACTTAATCATTCCAAATTATTGTAAAATTTCAGATGCACCAACAATCAACAAATAGGAAAGGTCAAGTATGCCTCTAGCAGTTGGTACGGATGCACCTGCATTTACCACCAAAGACACTAACGGCAACACCGTTTCTTTATCTGATTTTGCAGGTAAGACGGTAGTTATGTATTTCTACCCCAAAGATGACACCCCAGGCTGCACCAAACAAGCTTGTAGCTTCCGGGATGCCCAACCTGAATATCAAGGTAAAGATGTCGTCGTGTTAGGTGTCAGCGTTGATGATGAAGTCTCTCATCAAGCGTTTACCGAAAAATATAATCTCAATTTTCCCCTTTTAGCTGACACAGATAAAAGCTTAATCAAAGCTTACGATGTCGATGGCGGCGGTTATGCCAAGCGCGTTACCTATGTGATTGACCCTAGCGGTAAAATCACCCACGTTGATACTGCTGTCAGTACAGCCACCCACGCCAGCGATGTATTAAGTGCTCTTGGGCTATAGCCAAGACTCAAAGAAGATAAAAGGTAAAAGTACTTTTACCTTTTATCTTTTTTTGGTATGTGTTATGTCCAACAAATCATACACATCTTCGGTAAAGACGTTCCGACGGAACGTCTCTACTACCCTTGCAGCATGACATCGTATCACCTACCCTACTGGGGTGTTATTGCAGGTGGTCTAATCACCGGCGGTAGACCTACGCTTGGGTTGATTCGCTGTTGACCTTGAAGTAGCTGTTGTTGTCTTTTTTTAAAATCTAACGCTGCTGTATCCAATTGTTGATTTTGTTCTGTGGCAAAGTCTGGGTTACTACTGCCAAAATTAGCGTTATGAATCAACTGAAATAGACTGAAAGGATTTTGCTCAGTGTAGCTGGTAGACAAAGGATCGGTACTGTTTAGTGGATCAATCTTTTGCGGATCGTTCACCCGGCTTTGAGCCAAGCTAGGTTTGGGCATTAGCAAAGAAGTAACGCCAATTGTAGCCACAGTGACAAGAAGCAGTTTGGTAAGCGGTAAAAATGAGATTTTCATGCAGTTTTGCCCCTCCTATAATATATTTCTACATCAATTATGCTTTCATCTTAAGCAAGAGTCCGGCGCAATTGGGGTTGAATGCTCAATAAGGCGACAACAGCAAAGCCCAATAATATGAGCAAGGATTCCCCAAAGGTAACTGCACCCCAAGGAGCCTGCATAACTACACTACCCAGTCCCCAATGACTGTGAAGATAGAGATAGCGAATTGGTTCGATCGCATAACTCAGAGGATTGAGGGTGGCTACAACCTGCAACCAGTTAGGCATAAAGGATAAAGGAGCCAAAGCGGTGCTAGCGAACAATAACGGTAAGTTAGTCACAAATATTACCGCAATAAGTTCGATATGTCCAGGTAATGCGAAAGCCAAACCGAGGGAGATTGCAGTGACGCCCAAAGCCAAGAGAAAGACAATTAAAGCGATCGCACTCAATCCAGCTACATCCGGTAGCCCCGCACCCAAAAACGCCGCAGCCGTTACAATCACTGCCGCTTGCAGCAAACTTTGGCTGATAATAAAGATTGCCGATGCCAACACAATCGAAAACCGCGAAGCTAAAGGCGCCACGAGTAAACGATTCAAAAAGCCGAATTCTCGGTCAAACATGATCGGCAAACCCGCATTCAGCGCTCCGGCAAAAGCCGTAAAAACAATTACGCCTGCACTCAAAAATTGTCCGTAATTTGTGGTATTGCCAAACATTCCTTTTGGTGCATTTTGAAATAAAGCACCAAACAGCACCAACCACATCACCGGCTGAATAATTCCCGCAATCAGCGTTGAGGGACGACGCTGCAACTGAATAAACAAGCGACGAGTCAAAGCAAGCGTCTCTTGCACCAATTCACCGACAAAATTAGGAGCAGCATCAGCCTTAATTAACGGTGATGCTAGTTGTTGCCAACTTATATCAGATTTAGGAGTAACAGTCATATTAGTTGATGGTTGTTAGTTGATGGTTGATAGTTGATGGTTGATGGTGGATGGTTGTTAGTTGATGGTTGTCAAAAATTACTCTTACCTACTAACCACTAACAGACGCGATAAATCGCGTCTCTACTAAGCACTATCCCCTACCTCATATTTTGTTTCTTTTCTGCCTTTGGATCGCGATTTGCTACGGCAGCTAATTCTGCATCCATCAATGTGCGTCCTGTTGCAGCGAGGTAAACATCATCTAAACTAGGACGAGATTGGGCAATACCAAACATCGGTAAACCTGCGGAATTCAGCTTTTGTTGGATGGTAATTAAAGCATCATTTTGCTGTGTCACCACCAAGTTGAGGGAATTACCTTGTGCGCTGTTGATAATGGCTTCTTGGACAAAAGGCAAAGATTGTAAGAGGTTTTTTGCCTCTTCTGCTTCTTCTAATGGGGAGAATTCGCGGATTCGCAAAGTAATGCGATCGCCACCTAATTTATCTTTCAACTCTGATGGTGTGCCGGCGGCAATTACAATACCGCGATCGATAATTGCCACGCGATCGGCTAGGGCGTCAATTTCTTCTAAATAATGGCTAGTAATTAATACTGTTGTTCCAGCCGCACGTAACTTTCTTAAGAAATCCCATACCACAAATCGGCTATCTATGTCAAGCCCTACCGTTGGTTCATCTAAAACTAAAACATCTGGTGCATGAAGTAACCCTGCTGCCAAATCTAGACGCTTGCGTAAACCACCAGAGTAAGTTCCTGTTTTTTTATTTGCATACTCCTGCAAACCGAGTAAATCTAATACCTTATTTACCCGCTCCTTGATGATGTTGCGCGGTAAATGATAAAGTGCCGCTTGCAGTTGTAGCAGTTCTCGTCCAGTCAGCACTTTATCTAAAGCAACTTCCTGCGCTACATAGCCTAATCTTTGTCTGGCAGCTTTCGGATTGTCCAACACAGAAATGCCAGATACTTCGATTTTGCCAGCATCTGGTGTGGTAAGAGTACATAAGGTACGCAAAGTAGTTGTTTTCCCGGCTCCGTTCGGACCGAGTAAACCAAAGATTTCTCCTGGTTCTACCTGAAAGGAGACATCTTTGACGGCTTCAACTGTACCGTAGCGCTTTTGTAGGTTTTGAATTAAAACAGCGGGAGCCATGACAACAGCTTATCCCTAATTTACAAATCTCAATAAAGTCTAACTACTTTTATTGTAGCTGTATTTTTCATGCCCAATGACTGGGGACTGGGCTTTTTCCTTTCCGCTCTTCAAATCCTCATGCTCAATAGACACGCGAAAGTGGAAATTAATTATGCGTTACCCAGAACCTATGTAGAGACGTTCAGGTGGAATGTCTAAACAAAAACAAGTAATAAACCTGACATGATATTAAATATTCAGATGCTCAATAGTCTGGCGGAGAATTTTACTAGAATGTTGTAACTGCTGTAATTCGGTTGGATTCAAATTTAAATTTAAATATGCGTTATCCAGAACTCATACAAGACGTAGCACTGCTACGTCTCTACATTCTTTTCTATTTTCGCGTGTCTAATATATTGGACAAAGAGCATTGGGTGAGACGCTAAATCTGTAATTAGACGTAGAACGGAGATATTACGTCTATATAAGGATAGGGGCTAAAGACCGATAAATTTGGTAGCTTGATTATAGCGTAGGAAAAACCTACCCTTTTTACCATTTTACTTGGGAGTCGTCGCAATATGAATTATCAGAAATTAGATGCCCCGCTGTCTATGGCACTTAGAGACGTTGAAAATACAGAAGAACCCAGCTTGCAGGTTTTTATCCATACCAAGCCAGTTTCAAATGCCGAAACTGCCACTTTAGAAAATTTAGGTGTCAGTGGAGTTACTAGTGGCAAAGATGTATTCACAGCAACACTGTCTCCAAATGCTATTTCTCAATTGTCTGATCAGCCTTGGGTAGAGCATATGAAACTGTCGCAAACATTGCATCTGGCTAATCAGCGCTACGGGATGAAACCTGTGAGGCTTTTATAGTTGAATAGCACAAATTGATACATGCGATCGCTCTATTCCGCGTTCACCTGTCCCATTGATTACTAGAAACATCCGGTAAAGTTAACTAAGAACAATATACGATCCCCCCTTACCAGCGGTCTCAGACAGTCCTAAACTGTATGTGAGAGTTGAAAGGCAGTTGGGAGAAATTTTGTGAAAAAAGTATTAGCAATCATTCTCGGTGGTGGTGCGGGTACTCGTCTTTATCCGCTTACCAAATTACGTGCTAAACCAGCGGTACCCGTAGCAGGAAAGTACCGCTTAATAGATATTCCTGTCAGTAACTGCATAAATTCCGAAATATTCAAAATTTATGTACTGACTCAATTCAACTCAGCCTCCTTAAACCGTCATATTGCCCGTACTTATAACTTTTCTGGTTTTAATGAAGGATTTGTAGAAGTGCTAGCTGCACAACAAACGCCGGAAAATCCCAATTGGTTCCAAGGTACTGCGGATGCTGTGCGTCAGTATATTTGGCTGTTGCAAGAATGGGATGCAGAGGAATTTATCATCCTCTCCGGGGATCACCTTTACCGGATGGATTATCGCCTGTTTGTGCAGCGTCATCGAGAAACTGGAGCCGATATTACTCTATCAGTTATCCCGATGGACGATCGCCGTGCCTCGGATTTTGGTTTGATGAAAATCGATCAGTCTGGTAGAGTCATCAATTTTAGCGAAAAACCCAAAGGTGATGACTTATATAACATGCGGGTTGATACAAGTCTACTCGGTTTAACGCCAGAACAGGCTCAACAGCAACCCTACATTGCCTCGATGGGGATTTATGTCTTTAAAAAAGATGTTTTGATCAAGTTGCTGAAAGAATCTTTAGAAAGCACTGATTTTGGTAAAGAAATTATTCCAGATGCAGCTAAAGATTACAACGTTCAAGCTTATTTATTTGGTGGCTACTGGGAAGACATTGGAACAATTGAATCATTTTATGATGCTAATTTGGCGCTGACTCAGCAACCTTTACCACCTTTTAGCTTCTACGATGAACAATCTCCAATTTATACCCGCGCTCGGTACTTACCTCCGAGTAAACTCTTGGATTGCAAGATTTCCCAATCAATGATTGGGGAAGGTTGTATTCTGAAAAGTTGCCGAATCGATCATTCAGTTTTGGGAGTGCGATCGCGTATTGAATCTGGCTCGGTAATAGAAGATACTTTAATTATGGGAGCCGATTACTATCAAGCATTCGCCGAAAGACACACAAATTGTCAAAATGGTGAAGTTCCCTTGGGTATCGGTGCTAACACCACAATTCGTCGCGCCATCATTGACAAAAACGCCAGTATAGGCTCTGATGTGCAAATCATCAATAAGGATAACGTGCAAGAAGCTGAACGCGAAAGTCAAGGCTTTTACATCCGCAGCGGAATCGTTGTTGTGCTGAAAAATGCCGTGATTGCTGATGGAACGATAATTTAAAAGTTAGGTAGAGACGTTCCGATGGAACGTCTCTACAATTGAACGTCTGTACGGAAGGTGCGGAGTAGCGATACCCTTGTTTAGACATCTCCAGAATTTAATTATGCGTTGCCGGAAACCCTTGTAGAGACGTAGCAATGCTACGTCTCTACGTCTTTTCTTCCAGACGTCTTTTAGGTATTGCGACTTCACCAATGAAAAAGGTGTGGAAATTGCCCCCATACAGTCAAGAACAACCCTACTTGATTTTTGGTAATGTTTGTTAATTTAAAATCATGGTTTGTTTGCTTGGCATTATACCTGGTAAACAACTTATCTCATATCTTACATAAAAACTTAACGGGAATTTCTATAGGAGGCTGATAGATGGCTGCAACCGATTTTAAAGACTATTATGCAATTTTGGGAGTTAATAAAACTGCCACTCCAGAAGAAATTAAACAAGTTTTTCGTAAACTAGCCCGCAAGTATCACCCTGATGTCAATCCTGGAAACAAACAGGCAGAAGCAAGCTTCAAAGAAGTTAGTGAGGCTTACGAAGTTTTGTCTGATACAGACAAACGTAAAAAATATGACCAATTCGGTCAATACTGGAATAAGGTTGGTCAAGGCTTTCCCTCTGGTGGTGCTGCTGGTGTGGATATGGGCAATTTTGACTTCGGTCAATACGGCAGCTTTGACGAGTTTATCAATGAGTTGTTAGGACGCTTTGGTGGCACTACAGGCAGTCGTACTAGACAACAAAGCTATTCTTACAGCACTTCCACAAATGGACAAACTGGTTTTAGCGATTTTGGATTTCAAGATGTAAGTGGGGGTGCTACGGCACAGGATAGCGAAGCTGCGATCGCTTTAACTTTTGGGGAAGCTTTCCACGGTGTCCAAAAACGCTTCAGTTTAGGTAACGAAACAATTGATGTCCGCATTCCCGCCGGCACTAAATCCGGTACTCGTCTGCGTTTGCGCGGCAAAGGTCAAGCTAATTCCTTCAATCAACAACGAGGCGATTTATACTTGCGCGTAGAACTTCAGCCGCACTCGTTCTTTCAATTTGAAGGGGATAACTTGGTGTGTGAAGTGCCAATTACGCCAGATGAAGCCACCTTAGGAGCCTCAATTGATGTCCCCACACCTGATGGTATGGTTAATGTCAGACTGCCGGCTGGAGTGCGTTCTGGTCAATCTTTGCGTTTGCGCGGTAAAGGTTGGCATTTACCCAAAGGTGGACGCTCTGATCAGTTCGTGAAAGTGGCTATAGCTCCCCCAAAAGACCTCAGCGAACAAGAGCGCGAATATTATGAAAAACTCCGCGCTATTCGTACTTACAATCCTCGCAGTCATTTGCAGGAAGTTAAGTTGTAAAGTTTGAACCGCAGATGAACACAGATAAACGCGGATTTTTATCTGCGTCTATCTGCGTTCATCTGCGGTTGCAATAATCCCAAATTAACCTGGATTTTTATTGCGCCATTCGAGCCTGGAAGATAGACCTGAAGGCTTGAATCATCTCTGGGGTTGCTTGGGTCGTTTGCCACGTTGGACGCTTGATTAAGCGATCGCACCAAGCACTCAATTTAGGATAATCACTCAAGGACACGCGAAGCGCTACCAATAAGGGTACAATAGTACCAGCCACCGTTTCGGCAAGAGTTATATTTTCACTGCCAAAGTAAGGGCGATCGTCAAGTAAATTTTCAAACAACTTGAATACTATTGCCGCTTTCTGCTTTCCCTGCTCGATTTTTTCTGAATCTCCAGGGAAGCCTAACATCACTGGAAATAGTGGAGTTACCGCAGGCAACAATTCATTTACAGTAACTAGTTCCACCATTCTCACAATTGCTAAATCTTTTGCATCTTTAGGCAACATTGCAGGGGTGGGATATTTTGCTTCTAAATAATCTAAAATTGCCAAGGATTCTATTATATTAAAGCCGTCGTCCACCAACACTGGAATGTGGTGAAAGGGGTTAAGCGCTAAAAATTCTGGTTTCAACTGTTCACCATCAAGTTGAACTTCTATTAGTTCAAACTCAACTTTTTTCTCAAGTAGGGTAATCCAGACACGGCGGGAATTTGGTGAAATCGGTGCGTGATATAGTTTGATCATAACAAAACTTCACTATTTAATGAGCAGACTATGGACAAGTTTAATTATAAGGGCTAAAGCTACGGTAAAAAATCTAACGTAGTAAGCACTTCAGTGCTTAAAACTATTGTAGATTTAAGCACTGAAGTGCTTACTACGGTTAATTAAACTGCTCTAATAATGTCTCAATACTGGCGTTATGATCTAGAAAAGAAAATAAATGTCTATAACCCAGTCTGCCGTCTTTATCTAACACAAACTGCGCTGGTAAAGGTGCGCCTAATGCTTGCCCAGTTTGATATGTACGAAAGACGCGGCAACTAGGATCGCTCAAGAGAGGCATTTTTAATTTTAAATCTCTAACAACTATTTGACTTTGCCGTTCGTCGGTGCTGCTAATCATCAAAACTTCTATGCCACGATTTGTAAATTGGTCGTAGTTCTCATTTAATGCTTTGATGTGAGGAAAGCAAAAGGGACAATATTGCTTTTCGGTGAAGATGCGTGTAAAGGCAAGTAATACTGGTTGATTACCTCTGTAATTTGATAACTTTACTAATGTGCCATTGGTAATATCTGGTAGTTGAAAATCTGGTGTTGCTACTCCCAAAAAAAGTTTATTTGTCGCCGGAATTGGCAGAAAATTGCCAAAGAAGCGCTCGTTCAATAAACCCCTAAAATCATTTGATGTCAGCATGATGTTATCTCCGGTGAGTAATGTAAAGACGTTCCGCCGGAACGTCTCTACGAAAAATGTCATGTTTTTATTACTGTTAATTAAACGGACAGGGTATTATTCACTACGACCAACTAAGCAATAACCATTACTTCATAATAAAACCACAGATGGACACCGAAGTTAACACCAATTAATTTATCTTGCGTGTTTATAAGAGTGTTCATTTGTGGTTATTATGTGTTGTGTCTCTAACTAAAGACGCAACGGATGGAGTTTTCCTTTGTTTGCGATTAGATAGCAGCGAAGTACACTTTGGACTTCACTGGATCGGGAATCATTGTTTGGTCTCCGGGTTGCCAACCAGCAGGGCAAACTTGGTCGGGGTTGGACTGGACGTGTCTAATTGCTTGCAATGTCCGCAGAGTTTCATCGACGCTGCGACCAAAAGCTAGGTTGTTGATGGTAGCGTGTTGAATGACACCATCTTTATCGATGATAAACAAACCGCGCAAGGCAATACCTGCTGCTGGATCAAGAACGTTGTAAGCAGCGCTAATTTCTTTCTTGATGTCAGATACTAGAGGATAGTTGAGATCACCGACACCACCAGACTTACGATCGCTCTGAATCCAAGCTAGATGGGAAAACTCGCTATCAACCGATACACCAAGTATTTCGGTGTCTAGTTTGCTGAATTCTTCGTAGCGATCGCTAAATGCTGTAATTTCTGTAGGGCAAACAAAGGTAAAGTCTAGAGGGTAGAAAAACAGGACAACATACTTGCCGCGATATTCAGACAGTTTAATTGTCTGAAATTCCTGGTCTACCACAGCGGTTGCTGTAAAGTCGGGAGCTTGTTGACCTACCCGAAGGCATCCTTCTGCTGAATAAGTGAGGGGCATTAACTTAATTCTCCTGGAACTTATGTTTATCTATCAGCTTAGTAATTTAGAGAGCGTTAAAACTCACCTTTAAGAACTGTCACAGTTTTCATTACGATCTATTACGACTATATCATAGTCATAACGATTTTGATTAGCCCATGAACGATTTAGATACAAGAGAATGGTTGCTGACCAATGGCATGGGAAGTTTTGCCAGTGGTACAGTTTCTGATGTCCGCACACGCACTTATCACGGCTGGCTGATTGCCGCTACCAGTCCACCTTCCGGACGCACTCTGTTGTTTTCACACCTAGAAGCTAGTCTGGAACTACCGCGACGGGTAATAGCACTAGGGACAAATTTTTGGGGTACTGGTCAAGTTGAGCCAACTGGATATAAATTGCAACGCTCTTTTGAGATTAACCCAGTCCCAAAATGGATTTGGGGTGAGGATGACTGGCAGTTAAGCAGACAATTGCTCATGCCTTATGGGATAGTTCGGGAGGAGGGGGAAACTTCTTGGAGACAAGGGGACAAGGAGAGGGGGAGACTCCTTGGAGAAATTAGAGATACTTCTGTTGTCCCCAAGGAGTCTCCGTGTCCCCAAGGAGTCCCCGTCTCCTCTTTGGGCGATCGCATTTTAATTCAGTATCGCTACGAGGGTAAGGAAACGGCAATTTTAAGGCTGCGAGTGTTGATAGGCGATCGCGATTTTCATCATCAACTCATAGCAACAAAAGAATTACACTTCTCACAAATGCTAGGACAACAGCAAGTGTGTCTGCAAGCGATAAATTCTGGCAATTTCGGCACACCTTGGCATTTGCGCTGGGAAAAAGGAAATTACCAACCAGACACAGTTTGGTATTGGAATTATCAATTGTTAGAAGAAACACAACGGGGATTAGGCGATCGTGAAGACCTTTTCAGTCCTGGTTATTTAACAGTCGCTCTCAATCCAGGAGATGCAGTCACTCTAGAAGCACGAGTAGGTTTTCCCAAACCCACATCAGATATCCTAACTTCAGAAACCTTTAATAAAGCACTAGAAGCAGAGCAGGAAAGGCTTTCCCAGATTTTTGTCAGGGGAATGGGAGGAGACAATGGAGATTCCTTCGAGATTCCTTCGAGATTTCTTGGAGATTCCTTGGAGACAGAGGAGCATGGGAACATGGGAAACATCTTTCCCCCCATCCTCCCCTCTCCCCCTCCCCCCATCCCCTCATCCCCAATCTGGCAGAAACTACTACGAGCAAGCGATCAATTTATCGTTTATAGAGCCTCAATTGCTGGACCGACTGTGATTGCTGGTTATCATTGGTTCAATGACTGGGGACGCGATACTTTAATTGCTTTACCGGGTTTAGCGTTGGTTCCCCAGCGCTTTGAACTGGCAAAAGGACTTTTAGAAACTTTCGGACGTTACTGTCACTACGGTTTGATCCCGAATGCATTTCTTGATGTTGGTGGAGAACCGTTTTATAACAGTATCGATGCAGCGCTGTGGTGGATTGAAACTTTAGGACTTTACCTAGAAGCTACCCAAGATTGGGAATTTTTAGCAGAACAATATCCTGTGGTACAGCAAATCCATAAAGCGTTTATGGGCGGTACGCGATATAATATTCAGGTTGATTCCACCGATGGGCTGGTTAGTTGGGATACTCGTAATGAGGCTCTCACCTGGATGGATGCGGTAGTTGGGGGACAGCCTGTGACTCCCCGTCGCGGTAAGCCAGTAGAAATCAATGCCCTGTGGTATTCTGCTTTATGTTGGGCTTCTCGATGGGCAGAAATTTTGAGCGAACAACAACCACCAGCGGAATCAACCCGGTTAGTTAAGCAAGCACGACGTTATATTGAGCAAGCTAAACAGGTGCAATTTTCTCTGCAAAAGTTTTGGAATCCCCATCTGGGCTATTTGTACGACACAATTGAGCCAGACGATCGCCGAAATTCTCAAATTCGTCCAAATGCAGTTTTAGCGCTTTCGTTGCGTCATTGTGGCTTTTCTCAACAGCATGGACGTCAGATACTTGATAAAGCAACATCTCGCTTGCTTACTCCCTATGGACTTCGCACTCTTGATAGAAGCGATCGCGAATATATAGGTAAATATTTAGGCAATCCCGAACAACGCGATCGCGCTTACCATCAAGGCACAGTTTGGACTTGGCTAATTGGTCCATTTATCCGCGCTTGGGAACGTTTTTACCCAGAAGAACCTCTGCCCTTTGATTGGCAACCGTTATTAGATCACTTCCTTAATGATGCTTGTATTGGCTCAATTTCGGAAATTTTTGATGGTGACGAACCTCATTATCCCAGAGGTGCGATCGCTCAAGCTTGGTCAGTTGCTGAAGTAGTTCGCCATTATCCCAGGTAAAATCCCTGATAACATGTCCGTTTAATTAATAGACATCTCCAGAAAACAATGTAGAGACGTAGCAGTGCTACGTCTCTACAAGGGTTTGGGGTAACGCATAGTTCATTTCCACGCCTATGTCTAATAGTAGAGACGTTCCGGCGGAACGTCTTTACGCGGAACGTCTTTACGCGGAACGTCTCTACGCGGAACGTCTTTACAAGGAACGTCTTTACAAGGAACGTCTTTACAAGGAACGTCTTTACAAGGAACGTCTTTACGCGGAACGTCTTTACGCGGAACGTCTTTACGCGGAACGTCTTTGCAAGGAACGTCTTTACAAGGAACGTCTTTACAAGGAACGTCTTTACAAGGAACGTCTTTACAAGGAACGTCTTTACAAGGAAAGTTTTATGGGTATTTTAAATAACTCTTTCCTTTCCTCTTTCCCCCTCCTCAATTGGTAAAGTAACCGCAAAGTAACTGTGAAATATCTGTAAAAAAGCGAACTTTTAACCCATCCATAACTTATCTGTCATAGACAATCCCTTAATCAATCCGGTAATCTAATTTTCTAGCTGAAATGACGTGTGCCGGGGCTAATTGCCCAAAAAGCGCTCACGACTCAAAGAATAATCAAGGATATAAATGATAATAAAGTTTGGCTACTCAGTGCTTCAACGCATTAGTACTGGACGTTTGCTGCGTAAAATGTCTTTACTGGCTCTGACTGTGCCGTTTCTGGCAAGTTCCGCAATCAGTTTGGCGAGTGCCGGCGAAAACGAGGGCGAGGGCGAGAAGCAGTCATACGCCATTGGACTTTGGGGCGATGTCCCCTACTCAGATATACAAGCGACCACAGGGGTTCCAAACCTCATCGCTGATATGAACGCGCAAAAACTCGCCTTCACAGTCCACAACGGCGACCTGAAGGGGGGTAACTCTACACCAGGTTCGGTGACGCCGACTACTTGCGATAATACCCTTTACACCCAAGCGCTGGGCTACTTCAACGCACTGAAAGCACCAGCAGCCTTCACCCCCGGTGACAACGATTGGACTGATTGCGATCGCCCTTCAAACGGTGGATTCAACTCACGCGAGCGCCTCGACTACGAGCGTCAGCTATTTTTTAGCACAAAATTTTCCCTGGGGCAGCGTCGGCTAGTGCAGCAGGTGCAGAGGGCACCGCTATGCCTTAGTGAAAACGGCACCGCTGTCGGCTGTGTTGAGAATCGCCGCTGGACGGTCGGTAAGGTTACTTATGTAACACTCAATATCCAGGGTTCGTGCAACAACCTATGCGACACTGCACCCGACCCAGAGGAGTATACAGCACGAAACGCGGCTAATATTGCCTGGATGAGAGAAACTTTTCAACAGGCAAAGGCACGCAATTCGGTAGCAGTCATGCTTATTTCCCAAGGAAGTCCGGGGTGGGATCTGAGTGACGGAACCAGAGCACCTTTGCGCGATCCCAGGACACTCGCGCAAACCGATGGGCAGCCTGATGGCTTCCAGACCTTTTTATTAGCGTTACGCGAAGAGGTGGTTGCTTTTGCTAAACCGGTTGCCTACGTACACGGCGATTCACACTATTATCGCATTGACAAGCCATTTTTGGACGAGCAAGGCAGACGCTTGGAAAACTTCACTCGTGTTGAGACATTTGGCAACAATGCAGCGAATGGCAACAACGATGTGAATTGGGTCAAAGTGACCGTAAATCCCAGTAGCCGAGAAGTGTTTTCTTATCAGCCACAGATTGTCCCCGGCAATCGAGTAGCGGTTCCGGTTCCGGAACGCAGTTTCTAATTTATGTGCCAGTTACGTCAGTCCTAAATTAGAAATATTGATTTAGTTCTAACATCAAGAGCGATCGCCTAATTCGACAAAAAAGGCGATCGCTCTTCTTTAAGTGGTTACGCAAAAATATTTATGTCATTGCGAAGGTCGCGAAGCAATCTCAAACCATTGCGATTGCGTCATTCCGCTTTGCTCCATTCGCAATGACAAATGTATGTTTAATTTTGGACAAGCATTTAACTATTCTTATTTGCCTGCTTCTGACTTACAATACTTTTAAATAATTCAAATTGTTGTTGAAACTCGTCTTCCGATTGGGGTGGGTGAAACCAAACTGCTTCGGAGTCAGGACTACGACGATTAAATAGAGCATTTAGAGCTTCTGTATCTTCTCGATGGGTTAAAATATAAGCCCTTAATTCCATTGTGGACATTGTTTCAAAGTTTGGTTTCATTCAAACCTCCAGTTTCCATCAGGAAAAATAATAATTTGCAGATCGTCCCCAGCAAGAATAAACAAATATCCTTCCTGGTCATTGAAACGGAATAAGTGAATATCCAGGTAGCAATTAGATAGCCATTGACAGACTCGCACACAGGCTAATGCTTGTTCGGCTGTTGGATTGATGGTCGTTTCCTCAATTCTGACATAGATACTATAAATCTTGCGTGGAGTTTATTTGTGATGCGATCGCACTGACTCTAACTATAAAAGAGCGATTATGGAAAGTAGCGGTAAATATCTTTACGGTGGAGAACGCGAATAAAGGTAATTCTTTCACCGTATAATGTAAAGCCAACACGGTATTTTACAACTCAAAATTGATTAGTCCGCGCAGGCGGACTTCGTTTTTATAGCCGCGACTTTAGTCGTCGGGTACTCACAGATCATAGCTGTTCGAGTTTCTCAAGCGCTTGCTTCATATTCAAAGGAGTTTCACCTTTAGCTGCTTGCATCGCACGGATTAATCCCTCATCTTCAATAGCTTCTAACAACCGCTGATATTCCTCAAACTCTAAAACAACTTTGAGAACTTGACCTTTTTTGTCTGTAATTAATTCTTGAACAAAAGGGTATTCATCAGCTTTCATAGGTGGTTGCCCAAAGTAGTTGATTTACTTTTAACATAAAGAGCGATCGCACTTCCCCTGTACCGAGTCGAACAAATACGGCTGTCGTAACTTTAACAATTTAAAGTTAGAATCAAGTAAAATCAATTATCCTTGAACGAACATGAGTATTAACGTAACTTTTCCCGAAGAATTATTAATTGCGGCTAGAGAAGAAAAAGAGACATTTTCTCGCAAAGTCATAATTTACACCTTGGGACATCTTTATCAAGAAGGTAAAATATCGGCAGGTATTGGCGCACAGGTATTAGGATGCGATAAATACACTTTTTATACTCTTTTATCTGAATATGGCTTTTCGGTCATTGACTATACAGAAGAAGAATGGACATTAGAAGTGCAAACTAGCCGAGAAATAGCTGCTAAAATTCAGCCAAAATGAAGATTGTCGTCAATTCTACACCGCTTATTGCTCTATCTTTGATTAATCAATTAGAGCTTTTAAATCAGTTATTTGATCAAATAATTATTCCGGCGGCGGTCTATCAAGAAGTAGTTATCTCTGGAGCTAGTAAACCTGGAGCAATTGAGCTAAATAATGCCAGTTGGATTCAAGTCCAATCCGTGACACCATTATCTAATATTGAACCTCTGTTACTGGGATTGGATCGAGGAGAATTAGAAGTTATTCTCTTAGCAATTTCAATTAAACCAAATTGGGTAATTATCGATGAAAAATTAGCCAGAAGAGTAGCTAAAGTAATGGGATTGTCTGTCAAAGGAACAGTAGGAATTCTCTTGGCTGGTTTTCATGCAGGTTATATGTCTAAACAAGAAACATTAGATTCATTACAACAGTTAATTGACTATGGAATTCGCCTTAATTCTCAAATAATTAGTTGGGTAAAATCAGAATTAGACAATCCTGAAAGCTAAGATAACTATAAATGTTCCCGAAAATACTTTCGTTTTTATAGCCGCGACTTTAGTCGTCGGGTACTCACAGATCATATTCAAAAGAGCGATCGCACCTCCCCGACAAGATAAAATCGCTAACTATAGAATAAAGAGCGATCGCACTTCCCCGACAAGATAAAATCGCTGACCATAGAATAAAAGAGCGATCGCACTTCTCCGACAAGAGAAAATCGCTGACTATAGAATAAAAGAGCGATCGCCCCCTCATCCCCCTCATCTCCCTCATCCCCCTCATCTCCCTCATCCCCCTCATCCCCCACTCCCCCACTCCTCCCCTACTTACACACATCAGACGCCTTAGGATGGCTGGCAAAATAACCCTCAAGCCAACTGCAACCCTGCGCTAACAAATCATCTAAATTCAGATTCCACAATTTGATGGTCTTGTCATAACTTGCCGAAACGAGAGTTTTCCCATCTGGGCTGAAACTAACGTTCAAGACCCAACCAATATGCCCGTTGAGGGTAGTAATTTCTTTTTTCGTCTCCAGATTCCACAGTTTGATGGTCTTGTCATAACTAGCCGAAGCGAGAGTTTTCCCATCTGGGCTGAAACTAACGCTCCTTACCAAATCACTATGCCCGTTGAGGGTAGTAATTTCTTTTTTCGTCTCCAGATTCCACAGTTTGATGGTGTTGTCAGTACTTGCAGAAGCGAGAGTTTTCCCATCTGGGCTGAAACTAACGCTCAATACGTTATTACTATGCCCATTGAGGGTAGCAATTTCTTTTTTCGTTTCCAGATTCCACAATTTGATGGTGTTGTCATAACTTGCCGAAGCCAGAGTTTTTCCATCTGGGCTGAAACTAACGCTCAATACGTTATTACTATGCCCATTGAGGGTAGCAATTTCTTTTTTCGTTTCCAGATTCCACAATTTGATGGTGTTGTCATAACTTGCCGAAGCCAGAGTTTTCCCATCTGGGCTGAAACTAACGCTCAATACCGCCTGACTATGCCCATTGAAGGTAGTAATTTCTTTTTTCGTCTCTAGATTCCACAATTTGATGGTCTTGTCAGAACTTGCAGAAGCCAGAATTTTCCCATCTGGGCTGAAAGTAACGCTCAATACCGCATTACTATGCCCCTTGAGGGTAGTAATTTCTTTTTTCGTCTCCAGATTCCACAGTTTGATGGTATTGTCATCACTTGCCGAAGCGAGAGTTTTTCCAACTCCTTCGGAGAACGCTTCGCGAACTGGGCTGAAAGTAACGCTCGATACCGCATTACTATGCCCATTGAGGGTAGTAATTTCTTTTTTCGTCTCCAGATTCCACAATTTGATGGTCTTGTCATCACTTGCCGAAGCCAGAATTTTCCCATCTGGGCTGAAAGTAACCCTCGATACATTATGACTATGCCCGTTGAGGGTAGTAATTTCTTTTTTCGTCTTCAGATTCCACAGTTTGATGGTCTTGTCATCACTTGCAGAAGCCAGAGTTTTCCCATCTGGGCTGAAAGTAACGCTCGATACCCCACGACTATGCCCATTGAGGGTAGCAATTTCTTTTTTCGTTTCCAGATTCCACAGTTTGATGGTTTTGTCCCAACTAGCCGAAGCCAGAGTTTTCCCATCTGGGCTGAAAGTAACGCTCGATACCCCACTACTATGCCCGTTGAGGGTAGTAATTTCTTTTTTCGTCTCCAGATTCCACAATTTGATGGTCTTGTCCCAACTAGCCGAAGCCAGAGTTTTCCCATCTGGGCTGAAAGTAACGCTCGATACCCCACTACTATGCCCGTTGAGGGTAGTAATTTCTTTTTTCGTCTCCAGATTCCACAATTTGATGGTCTTGTCAGAACTTGCAGAAGCCAGAGTTTTCCCATCTGGGCTGAAAGTAACGCTATATACCAAATCACTATGCCCGTTGAGGGTAGTAATTTCTTTTTTCGTCTCCAGATTCCACAATTTGATGGTCTTGTCAGAACTTGCCCAAGCGAGAGTTTTCCCATCTCGGCTGAAAGTAACGCTCGATACCCCCAGACTATGCCCGTTGAGGGTAGTAATTTCTTTTTTCGTCTCCAGATTCCACAATTTGATGGTCTTGTCAGAACTTGTAGAAGCCAGAGTTTTTCCATCTGGGCTGAAAGTAACGCTCGATACCCCACGACTATGCCCTTCCAAGCGATTTTGTTCGCGAATCTTCGGCAAAATCGTCTGTAAACTAAACAAAGGACTGTAAGCCGGATAATCTGCCAAAGATTGTTTATCTTTAACCAAACTTTTTAATCCTTTAGCAACCCGCATTGCTAACAGCAGCCCGTCAATCTCATTTGAATCAAACACTCGCAGCACATCCATTGCCTCTCGCTCCAGTTGCGTACCCGTTAAGGCATTTTGACGGGCTGTTTCTGCCTCTGTTCGGGCAATCTTCGCACTTTCGAGACCCTTTTTTGCCTGCTGTTCTGTTTGCCTTACCCGGTTGAAAGCTTCAACTGCTTTTTGACGCTGGCTTTCTGCTTGTTTGCGTTTTCCTTGAGCATCTAGTGCTTGTTGCAGTGCCTGCTGTTTCTGTGAAGTTGCTTCTTCTGCTTGTTTCTTAACTGCTGCAACGTTATTGTTTGCTAGTTGCAGCTTGTCCTGTGCCTGTTTGACTTGGGTGTTTGCTCCTGCCAGATTTTTCGCTGCTTTTTCATAGTTACCTTGTGTTAGTGCAGCCTTTTGCGTTAGCTTCTGATTCTCTCCCAATATTCGTTGATTATCTTGCCTAGTTGTTGCGGTTTCTGTTTTGGCGGTTTCTAATTCTGTTTGCGCGGTTTCTGTTTTTGCTTTTGCTTCCTGTGCTTGCTGTAATTGATACCCTGCAAATAAGAAAGATGCCACCGCACCGACAATAGTTAGCCCCAACACCACAGAACCGATGCGAATCTGCTGATTAGCTTTGCGATTCGCTTCTGCTAAAATCTGCTTTGCTTGTTCTTCGGCTTCCAGTCGCTTCTGAAAATCCCGCTTATCTAAATTCTGGCTAGCAGTAAAAAACTGATAGTCTAAATCAGCCAAGCTTTTACCCACAGCCCAACTTTGAGCATCCTGCAAAGCTTTTCCCCGCAACAAGCGCGACTCATCTTGAAACTCAGAAGCAACCCAAGCATTTAATGCATCAGAGTAGGAACGCAGTTTTGCTAGTATTTTCTCACACCATCCCTGATTAAATACCTCAGCGTAAATGCGATTATAAATCCGCAGCTTGCCATCGCGCTTCACCACCAACCCCGTCAGCCGCAGTTCTGTTTGTTCCGCACTCTCATCAGCGTCAATCCCCCCCTCGCCGAGATTTTGACCTAACCCCCCAGCCCCCTTCCCTACGAGGGAAGGGGGAGCATGATTTCTCCCCTCCCCTCGCAGGGGAGGGGCTGGGGGAGAGGTTCCGGCATTCCCCTCCCCTCGTAGGGGAGGGGTTAGGGGAGAGGTTCCGGCAGAAGTCACAATTTGCTGACACAACCCCAACAGGCGCCCAGTTCGCTTTTCCCCACTGTGCATAATTCTGTCGCGGATGGTTCTCAAATGCTCCGGTTCATCCTGCGCTTCCCAATTGACGATAATCCGCTCTCTCACCACAGACTCGACAAAAGCCTGAGGATTCGGGATTTTAAATTCCTCCCCCTCTTCCCCTCTTGTACAGACGCGATTAATCGCGTCTCTACTCGCAGCTTGCAGTAACAATTTACAAACCTTCTGCGTTAAAAACGGCTGTCCCCCCGTCCAATAAAGCACCGCTTCCATCACCGTTTGCGGTTCACCCAGCACAGCGAGTCCCTTCGCTAAAGGTTCCGCTTCCTCAAGCTGAAACCCAGTTAAATCGATCGCTCGACCAATATTAAAAGGTGTCCGACGCTTATCTTGAATCAAATCGGAAGGTGTAGAAACCCCCAATAAAGCAAAAGTCAAACGGTTGTAAGCCGGGTTATCAGCGCGACGGTTATAACAATCGCGGATGAGGGCAAAAAAATCATCAGTCTCAAAGGGAACACTGAGAATACTATCAATTTCATCAATAAATATGACAATATTATCTGTAACTCTCTTGAGCAAAACCGTCTCAATAAACTTGCCCAAACGCTGAAGAGGTGGCAGCAAGTCGTTCTCAGTCCACCACTGGTCTAAATCAAAGCTTGTATAAAGATTAAAACTGTTAATCATACAATCAATCACCCCCGCATACCATTGCTCTGGGGTAATATCAGATGTCCCAATAGCCGTCATATCAATCAACGCACAGGCAAACCCCTCATCCTGTAACCGTTGCATTGTCTGCACCCGCAAGCTAGATTTACCCATCTGCCGCGAATTGAGAACGTAACAAAAATTACCCGCCTTCAACGCATCGTAAAGGTCTTTGTCAGCTTGACGTTTGACATAGGTTTGGGCATCAGTCGGGAGACTGCCCCCAACTTGATATTCGTAGCCTGCGGTTAATTCAGGTTTCATGGCGGTATAAATCTACCATCTGGAAAATAGGGAGTTTTCGCTTTTCACTGCGTTTCAAATCCTGTGAACGGTTACACCTTAACTTACAGCAAAATCCGTATACTTCCTTCTCGCAGGAGCTTGAAAAGCCAAAACAATATCCTCAGAAGGAACCCCCAACTCTAACAAATCACCAGCAATTCCCCCTTCAGTTCCATCATGCTGAATCCAAATTTTTCCATTTTTAATATCTAAATGTAAAACTGCTCCTCGGATGCGTTCATTGCCATCCCAACCCACATTCATTAATTGATAGTGGTCGCGTTCTCGATCAAAAATTAGCTGCACTTCTACATCACCATAACGAGGCTTGTAATTGCTATATTCCTTCAGCAAAGTTTCAATATGATTGCGATAAATATCTAATTTTTCCATTGTAATATCGTCTCCTGTTCAATATCATAAACAATAATATTTAGTTGATAATTCTGAATCGCTAGACGAGTAAATTCTAACTGAAAAAAAGTTTTATAAGCATCAGCAGGAACAGCCAAATATAAAATACGGTCTGGTTCTTTCTGTTGCAGAACTAATCGATAATTCATCACCTGACCCACAGCTTGATGAAAATCTGTAATTACCGAGTAGCTCAGAAAACTTTTGATCTCAACAGCTATTTTTTGATTTTCCTTTTGGGCAGCGATTACTTTTTCTGCACCCAAATCCACATATAAATCAACACCTCCAAAAACTAAATACAGTGGGTCATCTGTAATTATCCACCCTTCCTTAATTAAGCCATTTTTAACCGCATCGTGAAACTTGTCCTTAGCCATCACCTTTTTTATGTAAGTAGGTAGGCACGAATAAATTTAGCTATGTAACAAAATGTCAAAAGTCCGTAACCGCAAGGGAATTGCTTGTCTGCGACACGCTGCGCGAACGTCGTGCCTCCTCTCTACGAGACGCTCCGCGAACACAATGACAGAAACATAGTTATGTTTCTTAACACCCACCTACTTATTTTACATGGCGACAGACATTTACTATCTACTTTACAATTTGAGCAAGACGCTTTAACGACCTGACAACACTATATAAATCATCGCCACGATTTAGCGATAATGTGTAAGATAAAGCATATTTGGGTATACCTTGTTTCATTAACTTAATAAATTGAAACTCCCGACCATTGGTAACAAAACCAAATGCAGGTTTTTCCAAGTTAGGATTACCCAGCATATAAGCCAATGCTTGGGGAATTGCTACCTCTAAAGAGTAATCAGCCCGTTTTGCCTCAACTACCAGCACCCAGAATAAAGGTTGGAAAACCAGAATGTCGATGCGTCCTCGAATAATCGTGCCTTCATCTTCAGAAACGATTTCGACTTCTTCCTCCGAGGCAATGTAGAAAGGCGGTTGATAGAAACCAGCCAGACGCAATAATGGCGATAATACCACCATCTTGACTACAGGTTCTAAAATTTGATATTGAGATAAATGGAGATATTCGGCTTTGACTTGGTTGAGAGATTGTTTTTCTAAGTCATTCAACTCAGGCAAATCCTCCTGCCACTCTGGGAAAAAGTCGTCATCAGCACGTTGGAGACTAAATCTCTCGATTAGCTGGGTAATGGTGATATCTTTTGCCTGAATAATTTGAACCATTTATCTGCGGCTTTTATTTTAAGTAATATCATGTCTAGTAGTCTGTCAATAAATAATTGATGGATAGATTAAGAGTAGAGACGGCGATTTATCGCGTCTCTCTAACCGCCGAATTCAATAAACGGGTTCCCGAATTCAATAAACGGGTTCCCGAATTCAATAAACGACTGCCCGAATTCAATAAACGACTGCCCGAATTCAATAAACGACTGCCCGAATTCAATAAACGACTGCCCGAATTCAATAAACGACTGCCCGAATTCAATAAACGGCTGCCCGAATTCAATAAACGGCTGCCCGAATTCAATAAACGGCTGCCCGAATTCAATAAACGGCTGCCCGAATTCAATAAACGGCTGCCCGAATTCAATAAATAGACATCTCCATAAATTAATTATGCGTTGCCCGAAACCCTTGTAGAGACGTAGCACTGCTACGTCTTTACCTCTTTTCTGGAGATGTTCAATGGGTTCTATATATATTGAGGGAGACGTTCCATCGGAACGTCTCTACGATGGTTGCAGTGTTAACTTTTAATTCCCAAGCGATCGCCAAAATATTCACAGTACAATTTACATAAAGGCATCACCTCGTTCCCCTGAAATTTCACTAACCCCATACTACGAAGTTTAAAAGCTTCTGCTGTCCCCACATCTACAGGTGAATCTACCGATAGCACACGCTTGAATGCAGCTAGTAGTTTTGCATTTTCCTGCAAATTCAGCAAATGGCGGCGCAAATGGTCGCTGTAGGGTCCTTCCTCAGTGGGGGCAATTTGCTGGAGTTTCTCCAACGTCATCCTTGCCCGTGCAATTTGATACAAAGCTACCCGCGTTAAATAAGGATGACCACCGACAAGAGTTATCAATTGTTGAATTTGTTCTCCAGTCCAATTAAGTCCATGTCGTTGCACTAAGTCTTGCACTTGCTCTTGACTCAAATCTGGCAATTCAATGGGCAATCCAACATTAAAAGGCGATTGACTGATATTCAGCGGGATGTAAACTTCTTGAGAATGGACAATTATCAACCGAAGCTTTTTCCAGACAGGATCGTTTTTTGCCTGCTCGTGCCAAGCTCGCAATAGTGCAAAAAAACCATTAGCGATCGCTGGATGGTTGAAAACCTCATCAACTTCATCCAAACCCAAAGCTACCGGCGTGTCAATAGAAAGTAACAAATATCTTTGAAAGTAATTTGTACATTTATTCTTACTACCCAAAACCCCTTGCCAATGTTCGTCCAACTTCTCTGGCAATGAGAGCGCATCGGTAATACTTGCAGCGAACCACCGTAAAAAAAGATCCAAATTGCCGAGCAATTCTCCATCAATTAACTGAAAGTTCAAAGAAACAGTTTTATAGCTTTCTTTGCTTGCGTGGTCGAGGATTCGCATCATTAACGAACTTTTGCCCATCTGTCGGGGAGCTTTAACCCGAATCAAGGCACCCGGTTTGAGAACACTTTCATAACAATCTGTTTCAATGGGCGGGCGATCGATATAATAGGCAGAATCTAAAGGTATTTGCCCTTCTGGTTGTTCTAAGGGAGATGCCAGCTTATATATAATCTCTTCTGGCTTTTGCTTTGGTACTCGAACAGCTTCTCGACTTGAAGGTGAATTTTCCACCTCATCTTGCTTCGGCTGTTGCTGTGGAGTAGTTTTTCCTTTGTTTTTGCTTTTGAGTACTGGGGTAGAAGATTCGGGAATGCCTTCTAAATCAATACTCAAACAACCAAATTTATAAGCATCCTCATAGGATCTATCAGCACCAAGGGCATCATAAAATCCTACAGCAAATTCAATTGCAGCGCGATCGCCTATTGCTCGATTCATCCCAATCACGTAATCAACGTGTTGGTAAATCGCTTCCCCTTGCGCTTCACTATAACAAGCATTTAATAAGACACATTCTATACTGTCAAACAACTCAAATAGCCCCGCCAGTGTTTCAGTTTTCACCAGCTGCATTTGTCCTGAGTTATTCTCCAAAGCTAAACCTTGACTTCCCGCTCCATGTCCGCTAAAGTGAACAATCTCAGGTTTGTGATCCAACAAAGCACGACGCAAATCGTTAGGACGCACTGCCCATTTGCTGATAATTTGAAATCGATCTCGGCTTCTGGAGCGTTCCAACCCTGCCTCAATTTCGCGTACTTCCTCATCCAGACGCAGCTTATTTGTATTCGTGGGATTTGCTGACAAAATCAGAATTTTCTTCACGACGCTATCACAAGATTGAACACGGGTTTTCTACTAGATGCAGTTTACTACAGCCTACTTGCGGTGAATTACTGATACGACATTAGTAGTCTGTCAATTTTATTTTGAGAGGTTATGTATACATCCAAAACCCTGTAATGTAGAGACGCGAAATTTCGCGTCTCTACAATCCATCATTTTTATCTTGACAGACTACTAGATGTCTGGTATTAAAGACGTAGAGACGTAGCATTGCTACGTCTCTACATTCTTTTTCAGTACGAGATTACTGACTTATTCAAGAAGTTGGGAATCTGACTACTATTAAAGGTGAAGAAGCCACTCGATAATTTGCGGATTTACCAAATCTGGCACTTCATCGTGAGGACAATGACCGGCGTTAGGAATGGGAACGATTTTGATTTCTTTGCCATTTTCACCTGCCTCCTCGTAAATCTTTGCCCCGGTGATTGGTGTCCAAGGATCATCTGCACCCCAAATTACCAACAAGGGAAGCTTCACTTTGGGCAACAATTCCCCAGGAGAAGGACCGGCAGGTGCTGTGAGGATGGACGCGAAAACTTGCTGCGCTCCCGCATCGCAAGAGGGAGCGTAAAGTAAATCAACTAATTCATCACTCACGGCTTGGCGATCGCGATATACTTGATATAAAGTCCGGCGAATTTGCGACTTTTGACGAATGCGATTAAAAACAAATTTGCCTGTAATTGGATGATTCACTAACTTATTAAACGCTGACATCACAACGCGTAATGGCGGGTTTAATTCATGAGGACGATGACTCAAACCACCCGCAGAATTAATCAAAACACCACCAGCAGCAATTTCTGGATGTTCTGCCACCACCATTAAGCTTAAAAGTGCGCCGATAGAGTTACCGATAAATACCGCAGGTTGGTTGATATGTGCTGTGCAAAAATCTTTCAGCAATTCCACCCAGACTTCTAAACTGTAATTCAATGGCGGCTTATCAGAACCACCAAAACCCAATAGGTCAATAGCAAATACTTGGTAGCCTGCTGCTGCTAAAACCGGGATATTTTTCCGCCAATGTCCAATCGAAGCACCAAAGCCATGAATCAGTACTAAAGGGCGACCTGTACCCATGACGGTATACTGAATTTTATTGTCCTTCCAAGTCCAGATGAGTTTTTCAAAGGTCGTTGTTGTTAGATGCTGGTTAATTACAGTCATTATTAAGATTTATAAAGCCCTTACATTAATAGTAATATCTCTGAGGTATATGAGTTAACAACAAAATGCTATTTTTGAATTAATTCCATATGTGTTATCCACAACCCTTGTAGAGACGTAGCAGTGCTACGTCTCTACGTGTATTTTATGAAAAAGCGAAGGTTTAAAACCTCGCCCCTTGTGGGCGAAAAAATCCTTCTATCACTCTTGTTGGTTGAAACCCTCTGCCCATTGTGTCTGTCTTTATTTAATTGCGAATTGCGAATTGCGAATTGCGAATTGATTTTATTCTTCTGTTACCACTGCATGACCATTTCTTGTTTGATTACCTTGTGCATAAACTTCTCTAATGGGAAAGGGAATTTTAATTTTTTCTTGTTGATACCTTTTATGCAATTGCTTAATAAATTTATGTTTAGCAATGCGTTGGTCAAAGAATTCATTCACTCGCATAAATACCGTAAAATCAATACTTGAATCTCCAAAAGTATGAAATCTGAGAAACGGTTCATTATCTAATAATTCGGGTGAAACTTCTTCCAATACTTTTTTTGCAACCTCTACAGTGACTCTTTCAACTTCCTCAAGGTCGCTCTCGTAATCTACACCAACATTAATTGTTAATGTAATTTCCTTAACTGGTAAATGATAATTAGTAAAAATCGCCGAGGCAAGTTTAGAATTAGGGACAATTATCACATTATTTGAAAGCTCTTTAATCGTCGTATTGCGCCATGTTATATCTGTAATATATCCTTCATGCTTATCCTCTAATTTTACATAGTCTCCGGTTCTAACTTGCTTAGACATAATTAAATAAACACCCGAAAATAAATTTGCGAGGGTGTCTTGAAGTGCCAAACCAACTGCTAAACCACCAACTCCTAAAGTTGTAAGTATCGGTGTAATTTGAATGCCAATGGTTTGTAATATGATTAATGTTCCTAAAATTAAAATGGTAGTTGTGGCAAGGTTAGAAAGTAGTGATGCAGAAACTACTTGATTTCTCCGACTATATAATCTAATAAAACCAGCAATTAATCGGGCAATAACTATTGTAATTGAATACAAAAAAACAATTGTTAGGATTGTTTGCAATACGTCGGCAATATCTGGTATTAAGCTTTTATAAGCACGAATTGCTCCGTAAAATCCAGCTAGTACAAACCAAGTGAAGGTGATGCGCTGTAAGGAGCGAAATAATATTTCATTACCTGGTAACAGTTGGCGAGCAGCAAATATTTTCAATTTCGTAAAAACGATTTTTTCGGCAATTATTCCAGCTAGTAAGCCAGCTAAAATAAATCCGAGCGGAAGAATCCATTGTATCCACATATATCTGCTCCAAATAGTAATAAAATCATTTTCTCGAAGATTTTCAACTTGTGAATTTTAATTCAATGCCTCCGTAATAGTGGCGTTATAACCAATCTTATCGACTCAAAAATCCACTTAGGTTTATTTGCTATTTCCCTGTGTTTGGTTACAGTTTAAATTATACATGGCTGAATCAAAGAGCAATTATCACAGTTTGGGTAGTTGGCATTGTTGGCGGTTAAAACTGAAAATTAATTATATGGATTTGCCAATTATTTATCACCCAGATTACGTTGCACCACTACCTGAAGGACATCGCTTTCCGATGCTAAAGTTCAGGCAATTATACCAACTGCTGTTAGCTGACGGTGTGGCACAATCACAACAATTTCACATGCCGGAATCTCCGCACCCTGAGTTGATAGAATTAGTTCACACCTGTGAATACCTTAAAGCTTACTGTAACGGAACGCTAGACCCAAAAGCACAACGGCGCATTGGTTTACCTTGGAGTCCGGCGCTGGTAAATCGTACTTGTGTGGCGGTAGGTGGTACAATACTTACAGCTAAACTGGCACTAACTCACGGTTTGGCGTGTAATACTGCTGGTGGTACACATCACGCTTTTCCCAGTTATGGTTCTGGTTTTTGTATTTTCAACGATTTAGCGATCGCCTGCCGCGTCTTACAAAAACTTAACCTCGCAAAAAAAATCCTGATTGTCGATTTAGATGTCCATCAAGGTGACGGCACCGCTTTTATCTTTCAAGACGACGACAGTGTTTTTACTTTCTCGATGCACTGCGAAGTCAACTTTCCCGGTACTAAGCAAAAAAGCGATCTTGATGTTCCCCTAGCAACTGGAATGGAAGATGATGCTTATTTACAAACCTTGGCTAATTATCTACCAGATTTATTGTCAGATGTCAAGCCAGATTTAATTTTATACGATGCTGGTGTCGATCCACATGTAGGCGATCGCTTGGGAAAATTAGCTTTAACTGATAGTGGCATTTTCCGGCGAGAAATGCAGGTTTTGAGTACTTGTATAGCTGCCGGTTATCCCGTTGCCTGCGTTATCGGTGGTGGTTATGCAGATGATATGAAGTCTCTTGTGTGGCGTCACTCTTTAGTGCATCGTGCCGCTAGTCAGATTTATCGGCAGTATCAACTTTAGGGGATTTAGGCGATCGCTCATTTAAGAGTAATGCATTACCAACCATAAGTCCGAATATTATTAAAATTAATTGTATCAATACCTACTTTTTGTAGATAATTAGCTAACTTGAAATCATCTGTAAGCACTAAATATTTATTTTTTGCTAAAGTCACAATTCCACAGTCAGTCAGCCCGTATTTAATAAAATTATTTAGCTGAACAGCATTTACACTTTCAATATAAAATTCATCTAATACAGTCATCGCTTGAGCAAAAACAGAATAACATTGAGAACGTTCTGGTTCCCCAATCTGGTTAACAAGACTATTCACTTCAGTAAGAATATTAGGTGTTGTAACAATTTTTGAGAAATATGACAAGATGCTCACTAGCAAATCGTAATCTTCCGGTAAAAACTTTTCAGTTCGATTAAATTGTGATATTCTGCTTTGATTTACAGTACCTACAAACCAAAGCAATAAAATATTTGTGTCAATTAAAATTCCTTTTTGTTTGTAACTTTGAAACAACGAGCTAATATAATCTTTCATACCTCACGAATTTTCATCGATTTTACTTCTCCCGTTTCTGCATCTATTGTAAACATTTTATACTCACGTTCATATTTAGTAGTTAAAGAAATAGCGTCAGGAATAAGCGATCTTTCAGTCTTAGCTACAGGACGACTAAAACCTAATGTTACATACCAAAACCTTTTATTTTCTGACAATTCTACTTCTTCAAGCAAGATATCATTGATAGAATTACCTATCATATCTTGTATATCTTCAAAATACTTTTTAGCAGCCACAACAGCACTACGCACATTAATTTCCATATATTTTTACCTCCCGTTTATAGTTTTAACTTGATTTTTTGGCTGTTAACAGTCATCAGTCAACTAATCACCCAGTAATACCCGTGTCTTCATGGTAAACGCCGTTCATTAGGTCAAGGTCTTGGCAGACTCGCTTGGGAAAATTAGCTTTAACTGATAGTGGCATTTTTCGCCGAGAAATGCAGGTTTTGAGTACTTGTGTAGCTGCCGGTTATCCCGTTGCCTGCGTTATCGGTGGTGGTTATGCAGATGATCTAAAGTCTCCTGTGTGGCGTCACTCTTTAGTGCATCGCGCCGAAGAGTCAGATTTATCACCAGTATCGCCTCTAACAAAAGGAGGAGTTAGAAGCATCTGCATCTCTACCAATACCCAGATGTTTTTGATTTATTTTTAGATGATTATTAAATCAAGATCCAGCAAAAAATCGTCTAATTCGATACAATCTATAAGCGACACGAGGCTAGGAGAAGTAAATTGGTGCTATCAAAAGGCTTTGAGATTGAGATGTACACAGGCACGCCTCAAGGAGAAATTGTCGGACTCTCCGACAAAATTGTGGCATCTTTAGATGGATTTGTGCGGGAACCAGATAGTCGGAATGTGGAATATATAACCGCACCATTGCACAATTATGACCAGTTATTGTGCGCTTTGTTGCGTCCCAGGCTGCAACTGCGAAATTACCTGAAACAATTGGGCGATTACACACTGATTCCCGGAAGCACTTTATCTTTGAGTGGCAGCTCACGCTTTTATCGTTCTGACCCCAGTAATCCATATCACGACTACATTGAGCAAACCTACGGTACCAAAGTCGTCACCGCTAGCGTTCACATCAATGTCGGCATCAGCGACCCGGAAGTATTGATGCGGGCATGTCGAATTATACGTTTAGAAGCGCCTTTGTATTTAGCTTTGAGTGCTTCGTCTCCGTTTATCGATGGCAAGGCAACCGGGTATCACTCCACTCGTTGGGGCTTATTCCCACAAACACCAGCTAATGTGCCGTTATTTGCCAGCCACGCTCATCATATTGAATGGGTGCAAAATCAACTAGCTGCTGGTACAATGCAAAATGTTCGTCATTTGTGGGTATCGGTACGACCAAATGGCGATCGCCGTCCTTACGATTTAAATCGCTTAGAACTGCGAATTTGCGATTTAGTCACAGATCCCATCGCTTTATTAGCAATTAGCGCCTTGTTAGAAGCACGCTTGTTACAGATAATAGAGAATCCGCACCTCGATCCGCTTACCCAAAGCAACTTCTCACCTGAAGAACTAATAACGCTCACAGCAAGCAACGAAGCAGCAGCAGCGTCTCTTAGCCTTGATGCTCAACTAATACATTGGCAAGATGGCAGAAGCATTCTTGCTAGAGATTGGATTAGCGAATTATATGATGAAGTTTCAGCGATCGCTAAACGTCATGGCTTTGGCTGTTTCCTTTCGCCTTTACAAAAAATACTCCGGGAAGGCAATGAGGCTCAACACTGGCTGCAACTGCATTCTGTAGGTTTTGATCCGACTTGCGTCATTACCCAGGCTATTCGTGCCACGCGAGAACGAGAAATTGAACTAGAAAACAAATTGTGTTCCTCCTTAATAGCTTAAGACAGGCTGGAAGGAAATGGTGAAGAAGGAAGAAGGAAGAAGGAAGAAGGGTTGTTTTGAGATGGGGATTCAGACCCCAACTCAAAACTGGCGATGCATACGCATCGGGGTCTTAAACCCCCTATTATTGATAAATTGCTCTGAAAATAAAAAGTCAGCTTCTTTACATAAAATTTAATATTTCTTCATAAAAACAAAAAAAACTCCCAAATATTGCTCTGGGAGGATTATTACTTTGTTTTAAATATCTAATCATTGATATTTTTTGAGAAATATTAAGAAAAGTTATATATAGAGAGGATTTATACGTAGAAATAGCAGTTCTGATACTTTGGTTGTATACATTTATCCACTCGCAAATGCCTCAGGTAGTTTTAGTTAATCCGCAAATTCCTCCCAACACAGGCAATATTGCCCGTACTTGTGCAGCTACGGGTACTGAATTACACTTAGTTAGACCTTTGGGCTTTGAAATTAGCGATCGCTATTTAAAAAGGGCAGGTTTAGATTACTGGCCCTATGTAAAGCTGCACTGTCACGAATCTTTAGAAGCTTTTCAAATTGTACATCAGCAGCGTGGTGGCTCCTTGTTGGGCTTTAGTGTGTTGGGTAGTTTGAATTATACAAACTTTCAGTTTCAAGCTTCGGATTGGCTGTTATTTGGCAGTGAAACTACTGGCTTACCGGCAACAGCTTTGTCTATTTGCGATGCCACTTTGCATATTCCTATGTCCCAGAAGAATGTTCGCAGCTTGAACCTTTCAGTAAGTGTTGCTGTGAGTCTGTTTGAAGCCCGTCGTCAGTTAGGCTATTTACAGTAAGCCTGACCAAAAAAGGATGAAGTATGTTCGCGCTTACTAAGCTGAACATACTGAAATTGGTATAATCATTAATGACCCCATTTCAAATAAACAGGACTTACGCACGGACTACGTATTTCCGTCCCTATCGACGCTTCGGTTGCAATCTCAAAGTCTTTTTTTCTGGTAACGAGTGCCTAAGTCCTAATAAAAATTCTTGTTTTTCTTAAACAACAATGTTAGCTAGTATACTTTCAAAATATTTGTAAAGAAAATATAGTAAAAAATACTTACTAAAGTTGAGCAGGATTATATAAGAAATTTGTATATAAAGTTTGAGCGGGTGTCTGACGTGAATGATAGTTTTTCATGAATTTGAAGCTATATTTTTTTGGGAACAAAAGCAGTGTAAGCTTGTCTATTAGAGCATTTGAGCTATTTTTGCGAAAAAAGTTGAATTTGAACAGCAAAAAACGGCGTGGGGGTTTATACGGTTGTCTTTTAGGGAAGAATCAACGTAAAGTCTCGTGTTTAGAAGGCGGATTGGGTGCATAAGTCTAGAAGATATGTACAGTAGGGGCATCACTTTTGTTTGAAGTCTTAGCTAATATCTTGCGAACGAGCGCAAATTTTTATTTGTTATAAAGCGCTAATGAAAGCAAAATAGACACTAGATAACGTTCTAAAAGTATATATTTCCAGGTGTACAGGAGTCGAACGGACAAGTAAGCACAGCAACTTTAAAATGAAAAATTTAAATTTTGCGATGGTGAAATAAACTTGTCTAAATCAGAGAAGCAAGATAATCTTGCGTAAGTATCTCTGGTGAATGTGATCTCGATCTGTGATTCAATGTGATCTAGATCATTGACTAAATATCCGACTTAAAGATCGAGGTCAGTTAAGCGCTAGTAGATCATAGGAGGTCGTCTTTGAAACGAGCATTAAAGGAGAAAGTGAAGGCTGTGCTTGAAAATCCCCCCAGTGATGATGCCCCAGCAGAACAGCTAAACGTGGTTAATCCATACTTTAACCGCCAGGTACGGACAAAAGCCGCCATGATTGGTTTGGCAATTTCAATGGGAGCTACCAGCCTCCTGGTGACTCGGCAAGGCGCCCAAGCAGCAGCTCCTGCAGGCAATCAAAACACAGCCTCAACGATTCCTGCTGTTCCTAACACCGAGGTTAAATTTTCAACCACGCCAAAACTGGAATATCAAGCCGCGTCATCAGTAAGCGTGCTGGAAAGTCCTCGAATAGTGGAACCAACAGCAATTTCACAAGTGCCTGGACTTCAAGCTAAATTGCAAGTTGCTGCACCTCTGGTAGCGAGAACAACTACCACAATCCAAAAGTCGGTGAATTTGCAGCCTCAAGCCGCAGAAAAAGTAACCATTCCCAAGAGTTATGCCAATCAGCAAAGCGTTGGTGACGCTAAAAGCATATCGTTGAATGCCCAACGACAAACAGTAGTTTCTTTATCAGTTGCCAATAGCGGTGAAGTCAATTCTCAATTGAGAGCACAGCAAGACTTTGCAATCAATCGTCTCCAAGAAAAATCGAACCGTTTAAGAAGAAGTCTGGCGGAATTAAAGTCTGAGGAGACCAAATTATCACAAACAACTAACGAGGTAACACAGCCAACGATTGCGGTGGAAAAAACACCACAGTTGAACGCAAATAACATTGGACTACAGCCATCGAAAAATGCTACCGATGCCAGCCAAGCAAGCCTCATATCGAGGTTAAAGCAGGCAAAATCAGCAAATGCAGCCTACGAAGTTAAGCCTGGAGATACATTAGCAGCGATCGCTAGCGATCGTGGTACTTCAGTCTCAGAAATAATCAAGGCAAATAATCTCAACAATCCCAACGAACTGCGAATCAATCAAAAACTCACAGTTCCTTTTGCCGAAAACCGCAGTACTGTCATCAAGCCAACTGTCGCAGCAGTTACTCCTGTGCAGTCTGGCAGCGCACCTGAGATTGTTACGCCTGCAAACACATTTAGCGCTGGTTTAACACCTTCTAAGCCTTCACAGCCATCATTCACGGCTAACAAGAACAGTGTTACCATCCCGACAGCAGTAATTTCTGACAATCAGATTCAAGCAACTGCGATTAAGCCCACAACAGACCTCACCACAGCCCCCGGTTATGGCATCGGTGGTGACAGCCCAATCCCACAAGTCTTGAATCAAATGCAACTGGCGAAAAATCCGCCAGAGGTAACACGAACAAAAAATAATAATCCACGCCTGCGTAGCTTACAAGACGAAATTGAGAGATTACGGACGAAATACCGCGCTCAACAATCTGGTAACGTAGTCGTACCTACAGAATCCCCAAGCAACGAAGCTGCGGTGGAGATTCCTGTTTCTCGACCAGATAATTTCGCGGTGTCAAATCCCGTTACTAGAGTGAATAATCTTGCGGTGCCCATCCCCGTTCCTAGACCAATGGCACCCAACTATAGCACTCAACCTCAGCCTCAATTCCGTGCGACTCAACGCACCAACGACGCAGTTAATCCAGAGTTCAACTTTTTTAATCAAACATCACGTCAGTGGAATCCTAGCGACAACAGACCAAGTGTGAGAATTCCTACATCTCCCGTTGGTGGTGATGCTTCTGCATCTCTTGGATTAATGCGGGGAAGAACAGTTTCTCCAGATTTCCCGCCTTTAACGGCAGCAGTGGATAGATACTTACCCAGAGCGATTGACGAAAACACACCCGCTCCGTCTACAATGACCACTGCTTATATTTGGCCCGCCAAGGGTGTCCTCACCTCTGGCTTTGGGCAGCGTTGGGGACGTCCACACAAAGGTATTGACGTCGCTAACGGTACAGGCACACCAATATACGCATCGGCTGATGGTGTAATTGAAAAAGCTGGCTGGAATAGGGGTGGCTACGGCAATGTTGTGGATATCCGCCATAACGATGGCAGCATGACTCGCTACGGTCATAATAGCAAAATCCTGGTGCAGGCAGGTCAACCAGTCCGCCAAGGCGACACAATTGCTTTAATGGGCAGCACAGGCTTTAGTACTGGTCCACACACCCACTTTGAAATTCATGCATCAGGCAAGGGTGCTGTTAATCCAATAGCCTTCTTACCTCCTCGCGTGTAGTTACTGGCTGTCTTTTTGGTTAATAGCAATTTTATGTGAGGCTGCACATAGCGCCCTCAGGCTCTTTAGCCTGGACGGCATTCGCCTCTCCTTACGGAGACGCTGCGCGAACAACGGGGGGAACCCCCGCACAGCGCTGCCTCGGCTATACGTACAAAGCCCACCTGCGTGGGCTAATTTTGTGCATATTTTACGTGAGGCTCAACTCTATTACGCAATATTCTTTGCCTTGAGGAGCGCGAAAAATAATTGAGTTAAAAGCTAGCCATGACAAATTTTTTCTGCTATATTTAGAAAGGCATTGAAAAAGTTTGGCTCAGTAGCTCAGTTGGTTAGAGCGTGGGACTCATAAGCCCGAGGTCGTGTGTTCAAATCACACCTGAGTCATTTCAAAAATATGATAATTCTAATGTTTTGAGAGACGTTCCACAATGTTTTGAGAGACGTTCCACAATGTTTTGAGAGACGTTCCACAATGTTTTGAGAGACGTTCCACAATGTTTTGAGAGACGTTCCACAATGTTTTGAGAGACGTTCCACAATGTTTTGAGAGACGT